>Ga0160502_100418_pt1 | contig 31169 bp, 18 predicted proteins | sample DIDnMG_14_FD_108237 | JGI IMG/M metagenome (GOLD analysis project Ga0160502, IMG submission 108237) | Enriched soil microbial communities from UW Madison campus, WI, USA - DID2933_E24_Xylan MG | ecosystem: Environmental > Terrestrial > Soil > Unclassified | place: USA: Madison, Wisconsin... | reverse complement strand
TCCTTTTCTCAACGCTAATACATTAATAGAAAGCTTTGAAATTTTTCTTAATTTCTATAGATCTATTCGGATTGACAACAATAATTTCATAATCGCGAATAACTTTTTATTGTTTTCCCTAAAGTTTTCAATAGCTAAAAAGTTAGAAAGATCAAAACCTAAAAAGTTTAGCTTAGAATCTATTAAATAGTTACTTTTTAAATCCCCCACTCCAGCCAGCTTTCATCTCACCTGCCAAAATAAAAAAGAGAGCCTTCAATACTATAATTTATCGTATTTTTATAAACCGTCTTCCTTTAAAAACAAAGTGCAGGCAAAACATCAAACTTAAAAATGAAAATAAAAAACCTCAATTAATCTTATAAAAATGCAAAACATAGAAAACAAAGTGGCTTATATAACTGGCGCGTCTAAAGGTATCGGTTTGGGCATTGCAGAAGCTTTAGTGCGAAGCGGGGTAAAAGTGGCGATCTCAGGAAGAGACACTAATGCGCTTGAAAAGGCACGTCAAACATTAGGAAACCAGAACGTACTTGTAATAGAGTCTGATGTCAGAAATTTTAATGACGAGCTGAAAGCCGTCCAGCAGATTGTATCTGAATTCGGAAAACTCGATATTGTCATTGCCAATGCAGGTGTGGGAAAATTTGCGTCCATAGACGAAATGTCCCTAGAGGACTGGAACGCGATGATTGACACCAATCTAACTGGGGCTTTCCATACCCTGAAAGCGACCTGTGAACACCTCAAAGCAAACAAAGGCTACTATATTTCAATCGCATCGTTGGCGGGAACCAATTTCTTTGCCAAAGGAGCTGCCTACAATGCATCAAAATTCGGCCTTGTTGGCTTTACGCAGGCTGCCATGCTGGATCTTCGCGATTATGACGTAAAATGCACCACCATCATGCCTGGCTCAGTTAGCACAAACTTTAACGGCCATACACCGAATGAAGATGATGAATGGAAAATTCAGCCATCCGATATAGGCCAAATGGTGGTAGACCTCTTAAAAATGAATCCGAATGTGCTGCCAAGCAAAATAGAAGTACGTCCGACGAAAACTAAGTAATCAAAATTTTCTTTCCATTTAAATAAACATAGAATAAGAGCGGCCAAAAAGGCTGCTTTTTATTTACCGTCTATTGCAAACTATTAAATATGAAGCTTTAAAGTAATGCACGAAGCATTCTTCACAGAAAAACAATAGGCTAACTATAAATAACTGCTTATAATTCTGATTTTTATAAGTAATAATTCCCACAAAAACTTTAAAATTAAAAACGGAATTCCTATATTGTTATGCTAAAAATTGCCTATGTCAGGCATATACATAAATACTTGCTTTCAAACTTTTTTCAGTTCATTTTAATAGAAATCATCTAGATTATGAAAAAATCATTTCTGTTCTTCATTACATTACTAGCTTTTACAGCATGCTCAAAACATCAAGGAAAAAAAAATATTGCTATCAGTGGAATAGATTCCACATTGCGGCCAGGTAATGATTTTTTTAAATATGTAAATGGCAAATGGTACGATTCTGTATCAATACCTGCATCTCAAGCTGGAGTAGGTGCCTATATGTTTATGAACTTCCCGCAACGAATTCGATTACAAGGAATATTGGATAGCATTTCGCAAAGCAAAAATCCAGAAGGAAGTATAGCACAAAAGGTAGGAGACTTTTATGCATCAGGTATGGATACACTAACCATTGAGAAACGCGGTTATGCGCCTATCAAACCTTTACTTGCCAAAATTGAAGCAATTAGTGATTTGCCGTCCTTAATGAATTTTGTAGCTAATGAAGAAAAAGCAGGCAATTCTTCTATTATAGCTTTTGGAGTTTCATCTGATCAAAAAAACAGCAGTATGAACATTGCCGAAATCTATCAAACGGGTATTGGTTTGCCTGACAGGGACTATTATTTCAAATCAGATTCATCAACTGTTGCCATACAGAAATCATACAAAAAATACGTTGCTGCATTATTTCAACAAACAGGCAGCGATGCCAAAGAGGCTAAAAAGAATGCCGATTTAGTTTACGATATTGACAAACAAATCGCCGTTTCGCATAAAACAAAAGTTGAACTTCGAGATGTGCAGGCAAATTACAACAAAATGGCTGTGAAGGATCTTGTAAAAAGACATCCCAACATAGACTGGATTGCTTTTTTAAATAATTTAGGTGCTAAGGCGGATTCTGTTAATGTTTGTCAGCCAGCTTATTATGATGCCCTTAATAAGCTTTTAAAAACCATTCCTATTAGTAATTGGAAAATTTATTTGAAAGCAAATTCTATAGAAAGATATGCAGACGATTTGAGCAAACCTTTTGTAGATGCTTCATTTGAGTATACCAAAGTGCTTTCTGGTCAAGCTGTCCAAAAATCACGTGGCGAAAAAATGGCTAATGTTATTGACAATTACCTAGGCGAAGCTCTGGGTGAATTATACGCAAAAAAATACTTTCCTGAAGATGCTAAAAAACGTATGTTGATTCTCGTAAATAATTTGCAGAAAGCGTATGCTAAAAGAATCGATAAATTGGAATGGATGAGCCCTATAACGAAACAAAAAGCGAAAGAAAAATTGTTCGCTATTACTAAGAAAATAGGATATCCGGATAAATGGAGAGACTATAGTAACGTACAAATAGCTAGGAATGCCTATTTTGAGAATGTAGTTTCGGCCTCTACAGCTGCCTATCAATTTCAATTGGCAAAATTGGGCAAACCAGTCGATAAATCAGAATGGTTTACCACTGTTCCAACAGTTACAGCATACAATAATCCTACTGCAAATGAAATTGTTTTTCCCGCAGGTATTTTACAACCTCCATATTTTGATAATGATGCAGATGATGCGCTTAACTATGGCGGTATTGGAATGGTTATAGGTCACGAAATAACCCATACTTTTGATGATCAAGGTGCTCAATATGACAAGGATGGAAACCTGAAAAACTGGTGGACAAAAGAAGATTATGCACAGTTTAAGTCAAGAATACAACAGGTTATCAATTTGTACAGTACCTATACCGTTTTAGACAATCTACACATTAATGGCGCGATGACAGTTGGTGAAAATACGGCAGATATTGCTGGAATAGCAGTTGCTTATGATGCTTTTAAAATGACCCAACAAGGACAAGAGAACACAAAAATCGACGGCTTTACTCCTGACCAACGCTTCTTTATTTCTATAGCTAAAATATGGAGAGTAAAAATGAAAGACGAGTTCCTACGCTTGTGGATTAACAACAATCCACATTCTCCTCCAAATTGGCGTGTTAATGGTCCTTTAATGAATACCACTCCTTTTTACGAAGCATTTGATGTAAAACAGGGAGACAAAATGTTTTTGCCTAAGAAAGATCGAATCACAATTTGGTAGTATCTCAGTTGAATGAGTGTTGTTCTTGTGAACGCAAATTACTTCATCTAAAAACAAAAAAGCTTCAGATTTCTCTGAAGCTTTTTTGTTATAGCGAGAAAAGGATTCTATATAAAATAAAAAAACAGCTCGAAGGCTGTTTTAATTTGTAAGCGATATTAATATAAATATTACACAATTTATTAATGTTTTCCTTTTGATTTTCCGCCATGGCCATTATCATGGTGTCCCTTTTCTTTACCAGATTTATTGTTACCATTGCCAGGTTTCTGCCCTATTGTTTTCTGAGGTTTCCCTTTATAGCCTTTAGCGTATTTTACTTTATGATTTTTGAAATTATCATAAGGGCGCTCGCCTCTGTAATCTGTCAATACAACCTTGTATTCGCTGTAAAGATCATAATTTCTGTAAGCCGATGGCAAAGATCTAGTTCTGATCCATCTTCCGTTATTTAAATAAACATAATTAGATGTGTTGATATCATAATACGTTTCAAGATCAGGCAGATAATAATATCGAACATCTGTATAACCCACCGGTCCCCATGCTGGAGGATTTCCAATATTAACGTTTACCGATACTTGCGCATTGGAATAATTAAAAGAAAGAAACAATACTCCAATAATAAAATATTTGATAGTTTTCATGATTTTACTTTTATTTATTATTATACCAGTTTAAAAAAACAAGAAACGTGCCAAAAAAATAGCCTTTAAGAAATCTGATACCATAATTTATTGAAAATCAAATAAAAAAAACCTCTAAATTAAATTTTAGAGGTTTTTACATATCAACTTAATAGATTAGAAATAATCTAATTTGACTATTTAAAATGCAGATCAGAGAATCAGAAAAACATTTTTCTTAATTAGCAGGTTTTTCCTGTTCCTGTTCTTCAATCCCAGCCGTAGCATTATCACCAATATTAAAAGACAGAGAAAATCTTATCATATTATCTAATGGCGACTTCTGTTTTGCCGCAGAGCTTAAATAAGAGAAATCAAATTTAACTTTCTTGTATTTAAATCCAGCTCCAAGGGTTAAGTATTTGCGGTTTCCCTTTTCACTGCTTTCATGAAAATAGCCTGTTCTTAGAGCAAAAGACTTTTGATATAGATATTCTAATCCCAGAGCCCAGGTAACTTCTTTTAATTCTTCACTAAAACCACCTGGCGCATCAGTAAAAGAACTGAAAGCTCCTTTAACAAATCCAGTTTCCTGATATTGGGCATTAGTTTGGTCATTTTGTGGTGATGGAACTAATAATTTATTAAGTTCCATAGAAGCTGCCAATGTGTTGTCCTGATCAAAAATAAAATCAAAACCACCTCCTACTTTTAAATTAGCTGGCAGAAAACTTTCAGATCCTGAATCTCCATTATACTTTAATTTTGGACCAAGATTTGAAATATTAAATCCTGCTCGCCAGATGCCATTAAAGTTTTTGAAAGCAGTTTCCTCCGTCTGAAAATATCCTGCAATATCTACTGCGAATGAACCCGACGCATGGCCACTTGAGTTTCCTTGCTGAATTTCTAAATTAGAATGAATGTATCTTCCTGTAACAGACATGGCAAATTTTTCACTTAATTTTAATGAATAAGATCCATCAAATGCAAGTTCATTTGGCTTCACAATTTGCCCTGCATCATCTTCATCTTGTTTGAATAAGGTTTCTCCGATCCCAAAATATCTCAAACTGAATGCAAATGCACTTCTTTCATTAATCTTGTTATAGAAATTTAAATTCAATAAACCTGTATCATTTGACAATGAAGACATATAGGGCGTGTAACTCAACCCTATTCCTAATTTGTCTTCTGCAAAAGGATATTTCGCTGCATTCCATTGCTGTGAGTAGACATCTGCCGAAGTCGCAACTCCCATATCTCCTATTCCTGATGCTCTCGCATCTGCTGAGACCTGCAAAAAAGGAACTGCGGTAACAATTGCCCTATTTTGTTCTTGAGCGAGTAGATTTCCAACTCCAAAGAGTAGTATAAATAATAGAAATATTTTTTTCATGTGTATCTGTTAATTGTTTTTGATTGAAATTCCAATGCGCTTCTGTGATGCAATATCTATTGTCGGACATCAGATTGAATTCTTATGCAACATTAAAATTGCATCACAGCGCATTTCTTCATTTCATTATTTACTCTCCTGATCTTTTGATAAATTTGAAAACTGATGACGTTCCTTCTTTTCCTCTAACATGCAAAAAGTAAGCGCCTGTCGGCAATGTGCTCAAATCTAACTGGCTATACTGTTTCAGCTGTACATCATCAATATTAAATTTGCGTACAATTGAACCATTAAGAGCTACAACCTCAACAGTAACATCTCCGGCCCAACGGCTTGTCCACTTGATATTAACAGTGTTTACAACAGGATTAGGAAATATGTTAAGCTCAGCAACTTCTGACTGGTTTACAATAACCGTCACATGCTGTTCTGTACTTGCTCCGTAAATATCTGTAACTGTTAAAACTAAATCAGTTTGGCCATTAGAAATACTTTCAATTGTAAAACCAGTTGCTGATGCTGATAATGATGCAATTGCTGGATCTGCTATCGTTGCCTGATAAGTCAATTCATCTCCATCAGGATCAGTAAAATATTTATCAAAACTAAAGGCTTCCTGTACAGATAATTTATTGAATATAATTGCCTCTCCGCCAAGTGCAACAGGAGCATTATTATCTATTACTTTAACAGTTATCTGCTGTTCTGTACTTAATCCAAAAGCATCTGTCGCTGTTAGTGTTACGATTGTTTCTCCTACAGTATGCGTTTCTATTACAAACTGACCCAATTCCTGACCAACTGTTACAGTTACAATTTTATCATTTGCTGTCGTTGCTTTAAAAGTCATTTCATCGCCGTCTGGATCTGTAAAATAATCCTTGAATACTTTCACATCGAAATAATTCAGTTTAGAATAAATTAATTCTTCTGAGTTAGTTGCTATAGGAGCACGATTGGTTTTCAACACCTTAACTTCAAATACTGCTTCTGCAGATGCGCCAAGCTCATCTGTTGCAGTGTAATTGATTGTATATGTTCCCGCAGTTTCATAACCCGGAGCAAGTTTTACTGAAAGTTCACCATCAGTCAGTTCAAATGTGGCCCATGACGAAGCATTAGAAGACTGAACCGTAATTTTATTCGCTTCTTGATCAGTTAGCCCAATTTTCACAGTTACTTCTGAAGCTTCATTAACAACGATAGTTTCTACTGGTAAATTAGAGAAAATTGGAGCTTCATTAATATGTAATTTTACTGGAACCTTTCCGACACTATTAATCGGATCGTTTGTTCTAATGTTTAAAACCGCATGCTGATCTCCGCGAACTCCATTTGCAGCTATAAAGTCAAGCTGGACTTCTTTTTTCTCGCTAGGAGTAATCGTTCCATCTGAAAGTCCATTTATAGAAACCCATGCATTAGAAGTATATTTTTCTTCACCTGCTCTCACCATCCATCCATAACCTGGATATAAATCTGCTTCCTGTAAATCATACCATTTCTCGCCATCGCTTAATGTATATCTGCCAGGAGTATCTTCAATTCCAGAAATAGAACCTTGTACATACGGTAATTCATAAGGATATGTAATCACTACATAGAAATCTTCATTTGGATAAAGTCCTTTAGGCTCTTTTATAGGCAATGTTACCCAAGCCCCAGTTTTACCGCCTTCGTAAACATAATCAACAGAACCCTGATCTATTATTGTTGCATCTGCAACCGAAGAACCGCCTGCTCTTATCTCGTAAACAATAGTTCCTGATGGTTTATCAATACCAAACATAAAGGTTTGAAAATGTGATAGCGTGAAACCTTCTTTACCTGCATTAAATCTGGTAGCGGTTGTAAAAGGTTCGCCTCCATCATAACCAAATCGCGTATCTGCAGCCGTCTTGTCTTCGTGAGCCAATACTCTGTTAAAAGTAGGCTCAGCATAAACACTAACGCCACCTTTATCTACTGGATTTGATTTTAATATTGAATCTGCTTTAGCCGTTTTTGCTTTTTTTGCCATCGATCCTGAACTTGAAGAAATACCTGCTGGAGCTTTTCTCAAATAATCAATGCTCAGTTCGTATTTTAAATTTCCACCTCCCTGACCATTCTCAAAAACAGCATATTGCGTATCAGTATCCGTTAAATAATTAACAACACTATTAACTTCAGTAGTTTTTACTGCTAAAGTTGGTGGCAGCACAACCTCAGCTTTAATCGGAATTAAGAATTTTGCTGCTGTGGCATTACTTTCAATAACAACATGATCACTAATAGAACCTGCTGCTGTTGGAGTATACGTAATTCTAAATTTAGAATTTTCTCCTGGCAATATTACTGGGTAATTACCAGCTAAATCATTAATATTTGTCCAGCTCCAATAGCCTCCGCCGAACCAGCCTGTAAAAAAAGCATAAGTTTCAATGGCATATTCTGAAGAACCACTTTCTATCGAAATATTAGAGATTTGAAGTTTCTCTGCACCTGTATTTTGAACTAAAAATTCTCGTGAATAAATTGCATCTGGGTTCACCATTATTTCACCGAAATTTATTTCTTCTAAACTTGATGCAATAATTGGTGCTCCTGTAACGGTCAGATTGATTGGTTTTTCTAACAATTCCTGATTCGGAACATTTGTGCGCAATTTTAATTTTCCACTATATTCTCCTGCATAAATATTGCTTGCATCAATATCTATTTGAGCACTTAAAGTCGTTCCTGCAGGAATTGTATGTTTTTTTGCAGGGCTGATCAAAAATGCCAAGCCTTTATCATGATTAACATTTGCATGATTTGAAATGATAACAGAATCTGACTGATCACCATTTTGAAGACCAATAACCGATAAATTTGTTGTAAAATCTGCACTTCCGTTAACTTTATACTGAAACTTCATAGTACCATTTTTATAAATGATAACCTGAGCAGAAGTTGGATCTCCTAATCCGCCAAAGAAGTTTACAACGTATTCCCATGAGATAATAACTTTATCATTATCTGCATAATAGAAAACTCCAACATCATCTTTTGGATAAGTCATCGTATCAAAAGCACCAAATACCCAATAAGGAGCAATAACCGTTTTTAATTCATCTGTTGGCATATTTCCAATAAATGGTGCAGGCGCTTCTGGCTGGTCAAAAGTTAATAATCCAGATATACCAATATGCATATCTGTATAATCTTTACCATAATAATTAAAAGACCATGGCATGGTTACTTTCTTCCAATATCCGTCAACAGTCGTTGGATCATCACCTACTGATAATTGAGTTCCTGTTTTACGAATATCAATCCATTGATAGTTTGTTCCATCATTAGAAAGCTCATAACTATAAGTGAAATTTGGAATAGCCTCTGCAGCAGCTGTCGGTACAGACATCGTTAGCCAGTTTGTGCCCGTAGCCACTACTTCAAGATCAGCTTTACCTGTGTTTTCAATAAGTAAAGGATATTTAGAGGTTTCTCCGTGTTGTAAAGTCTCTGTTATTAGATCTAAATTTGTAACTTTTATTCCTGGAGGATCTAATACTTTTCCAGCAAGTGTGATCGTATAATTACCTCCTTTATTATCGGTAATATGCAATAGATCTGCAAAATCACCTACAACATCAGTAGGTAAAATAACGTCGTAAACCTTAATAAGTCCCGGTGCAATTGTCGCGGTTGTTTCGCCTGTTACTTGAAATTTATTATTGTCTAAAGTAAAGCCTGTTAATGTTACAGAAGTAGTTCCCGTATTTTTAATACTGAACTTTTTGGATGCAACAGCTCCCTGAAACACATTTCCAAAATCAATATTTGTTTCAGATACAGCAAGCTCTGCCTTACCTCCGCTTGTGATATTAATTTGTATTAAAGGATTAACCTGTGCATTTACCGGATCTGTAGAAACGATATTCAAATATCTGTTGATCATACCTTCATTCAATGCTGCCGTTTCCATAAGGACATCCATTTTTGCAGATTCACCTGGCAATAAAATTCCTCCAGCATTAGTTACAGAGGTAATCATATCAGGACCCGGATAATCAAAACCTAAAGCAAGTCCAGAATAAATGTTTGCTATTTTAGTATAATTATTGATTAAAATACCATCTGTTTGATCATAATCTTCTATAAGAACGTTTAGATATCCAAGGGTTTCATTCTGATAATTAATATTGTCATAGTAAAAACGGATATTCCCATCTGCAAATAAAACCATCTGTGCGCTGATCTTTCCTCCAAGCCCATCATCAAAATTAGAATATTGCACTATAACTCTATCTGCTTCCACTTTATAATGAACTGAACCTCCTTTGCTTAATTCAAAGTACGTTCCTAAAATAGAAATAAGGCCTTTTGGAGAATAAGGCGCCCCATCTAAAACCGGATCATTAATCGGATTTATTTCATCATCAAAAGCTGTAAAACCTTTGTAACTAATGTACAGCGTTTGCATTTTCTTAGCATAGTAAGGAAAATCAAATCCCATTTCAAGAGGATAATATCGGTTTGATTCTGCTTTAAAATAACTTGTAATGTCTGTTCCCGTTCCTGAAATATCATTGTATTCATACGTTAACGGAGACGTCTCTGAAGCATAGCTTGTACGGTATTTATATCCATATTTATGATATCCGCCTTCCCATGTATCACTAGTTCCTGACTGATCAAATTTTGGAACAAAATATTTTAATGCGGCCTTACCTTCATTTTTCACAGTAACTGAAGCCGTCACCTGATCTCCCAGCGCAACATTATCAATAAGTTGAGTCATTGGATCAACCACTATTTTTGCAGGTTCAGAACTTACTCCGAACAAAATAATACGCAAAGTTTTAGAACTGCTAGAAGAGGTAAACGTTAAAAATCCATTATCGTTTCCTGTAGCGCTTGGTGTATATTTTACTTTAAGTACCGCTTCTGTATCTGCTGCAAGCTGATTAGGATAAGCACCAACAAGTTCAAAATTTTGATTAGAGATATTTAAAGCAATATCATTAAAATTACCCAATCCTGTATTTTTCACTACAAATTCCAATTCTTTGGAAGTTCCCTGAAAAACACTTGAGAAATCAAGTTTTTCTGGTCCTTGTAGAACCGGCTGCTGACCTGATACATTTACAGTAACCGGAATTTTAAGCTCTCTTTGAACTGCATCATTAGATTTTAAAATCACATTAGCATAATAAGTTCCGTTTATCAGATTGGAAGCATCGGCAGAAAGAACTGTTTTTTCATTTGCTTTTCCGTTTACTTCGCCACTAGAAGGATCTAAAGACAAATATTCTCCTAAATATTTATTTTGGCTGCTTATAATGTTGAACCACGCAAAATCATTGCTTTCAAGAGCTGTGCTCAACGGTCCCCAAGTCTGCCCTACGTCAAAAGAAATAAAACAATTATCAGAACCTTCAGGTGTATTTTCATAACCAAGCCCTAAAGGGTAAAGATTTCCAGCTGGAATATGCAATACAACCCAAAAAGTTTCTCCCTGCTGAAAAAACAATTGTTCCTCTAAGTTAATCGACACATAACCTTCAGACGCATCAAAAGGAGTATATTCTTGTGCGTATATTAAATTTTCTTTGTTTAATGACGTTCCTTTATAAACTTCAATTACAACAGGACCAAATTTTGGATCTACTTTTAAGTAGCTTGTAATTTGTGTTAAGTTAAAACCATCTGCTTCACTAACAATGTATTTTGATGCAGCTGAGTTTGGAACATTAGTGTCTGTATCTCCAATAAGATCTGTAGGATAATCAGAATAGCCTTTATCTACTTGAGTAAATCCAAACGGCTGGATTGCCGCTTTTTTTGATGTAGCTGCGATTTTAGATTTACTTCTACCCACTTTTCCTGCAGCTGCAACTTTTGTTGTTTTTGCAGAAGGATATTTGATGTTTTTAGCAGAATAAGACAGAGCTGTTTCTTTATGACGGGCTAAAAATTCCCATCTCAATACTCCTTCACCATTATTTAATATCGTCATGTCATGCGATCCCTTAAAAGAAGTGCCAGCATCTACATTTATTACAATGTCTTTGCTATTATCATCTACCGTAATTTCTGGACCTGCATTTGTTGTTCCCTGAACGCTATTTGACAATTCAGACAAATTGTTCCATCTGTCTCCTGAAATCACAGTAAAATAATAGGTTGTAAGTCCTAAAAGTCCATTAATCGAATGAGTTGCCACTGTTCCTGGTTCATCCGTATTTTTGATAATATCGTACTTTGCCGAAGCCAGATTATTTTTTGTTAATGGTGAAGTACTATAATAGATCCTAAAATCTACGGGTTTTAAATCATCCGTATCTGCTGGAACTGTCCATGATAAATTGGCAAATTCTTGTGCAATTCCCGTCACTGCCAAATCTGAAATCGCATTTGGCGCAACACCAGCATTATTTTGGATTGCTAAAAATGCATCTATATGACCAGACCCTAATTTCCCTTTATAATCAGGATTATGAGAATCGATGTCTACTACTCCCGTCAAAAGTTTGGTTCTCAAAACTTCTGGTGTCAATTGGCTTTTTCTGTTGGCCAAAGCAAGCGCCGCAATACCAGAAACGTGCGGACAAGCCATTGAAGTTCCCTGATAGAAACCGTATTGATTTTTAGGCAATGTGCTTAAAACTCCGTTTTTTGCCCCAAGTTCTGTTTCTCCTCCCGGAGCTGCAACGTCTACCCAAGTTCCATAATTAGAATAACTAGCTTTTTGCCAGTTTGGCCCAATTGAACTTACAGATAGAGTATTTTCGTAATAACCAGGAAACCATTCTCCATCAGAATCACTGTTTCCTGCAGCGAAAATTACTATTCCGCCTTTCATCGGACTATTAGGATAATCTCCTGCTTCTGCAATAAAATAATCTATAGCCTCTTTTATCGATTCGTCAAAATTTCCTGGTTCTGTATATCCCCAGCTATTTTGAGAAATTACTGCACCATTGTTTGCCGCATAGATATAACTTTCTTCAAAACTTCCGCCACCTAAAGTCTGAACTGACATAATTTTAGTACCGTCATTATTGCCGCTTCCTCCAGCAACTCCACAAACACCAATTCCGTTGTTATTTACGGCAGATATTGTTCCTGCTACGTGCGTTCCGTGAGGCTGTCCTTCGATCGCTCCACTATTTTTGTCAAAATTCCACCCATGAATATCATCAACATAACCATTTCCATCATCATCGACTCCGGCAACTCCGTTAAGTTCGGCTTTATTAGTCCAGATATTTGCCAGAAGATCAGGATGCTGTATATCTACTCCCTGATCATGTATTGAAACTACAATTTCTGGGTTCCCTTTTACAATATCCCAAGCCTTAAACAAATTAATATCAGAACCATCTGGATACCCCGTTTGTCCTGTATTGTTATAATGCCATTGCTCTGGCAATTTAGGATCGTTAAAATAAGAATCAGCTGCCGAAGATTTTGCATTGCTAATTTCAACTGTTTTAAAATTGTAATTAGACAGCACTTTTTGTTTCTCTGTTTCTGCTGTTTCAATTTCAGCAATTCCCTTGTATTTTTGTACTGCATCTTTAGCGCTCTGGTTCGCGTCTATGTCTACAACATACCATAAATCAAGTTTATGCTTTTTTAATTTTGCTTCTAATCTCGGATTAGGATTTTCTGGAAAGAGCCTACGCATATTCCGGGCTCCAACCTTACTCGAAACCTGATCAAAAGCCTGAATTCCGGTGGTGAGTTTTTTTCCGGTTGTCAGATTCATTTTCTTTAAAGTCGGTGCCAACTGTCCTGAAAACTTAATTTTAACAGAACCTTGTTTGACGCCTTCTTTAAAAGTCGCCTGCTGACCAAAGGAAAAAACTGACCAAAGCGAAAAAATAAAAAACCATAATAATCGATTTCCTTTTTTGTAATAATTTGTCATTAAAAGTTGTTTTTTGGTTAGTTAATGATTTTGTGTAATTAATAAAGCAACCTTTTGATTAAACACTAATCTTAGTATCGAAGAGTTTGCTGTTTTCATTACCCATTAAATGTTTCGAAGCAAGGATATGGAAAAATCAAATAGTGAGACTTCAAACCATAGTTACATCTTATATATAGCGAATAAACAGCTATTACATTTGTATAACAAAAAACCATAAAACGCTAAAAACAAGAACTTTACAAAGTAAAAATTATTAAAAAATAGATATTTTAAATGATTGAAAATAGCAACAACCCACACAAAGTTTTGGCATCATATTGTATTAGAAAAATGCAGAAAGTTCGAAAAGCTGGCCATAATAAAGTTTTGCAGACTTTACATTTCTATATAACTTCAGTAATAGAAAACTTTGCAACCTTTAAGGTAAAATTCAATCTACCTGCTTTTTGAGCAAATCCCATTTACATAACTAAATCTTCAAAAATTATTCATAGTTTAGCAAACAAATCATTTAATTTGAAACGTTTTAACATTTATGCCGTTTTTTTCATATTTGTCTGTGAAGCACTGTTTTCACAAAATATTGCCAGTTTAAAATTGCAGTATGAAAAAAGCGCTGATGCGGATAAAAAAGTAAATCTCCTTGTTAAAATTGGGCAGAAATTAGAAAAACAGAACTTGAACTCAGCTCTGTTTTATTATAAAAAAGCGCTTTCATTCGAAAAAAAAATCAGTGACACCATTTTAGCCAAAGTGTATTCGAATGTCGGAGATGTAAATTTATTGAAAGGTAATATTGATGTCTGTCTGGAATATCAGTTAAAAGCATTGAAATTATATGAGCGTTATCCGCCCGAGCAAAATATTATAGGAGTTTATAATAGCATAGCTCTCGTTTATTATTATCAGACTGATTTTGATAAAGCTCTTGTAAAATACAATCAGCTTAAAGCCCTGCTGAATAAAAATATTGTAAAAGATCCTAAAAAACTTCATTTTATTAAAGGAAAACTGCTCAATAATATTGGCATAATTTACGATAATAAACTTCAGGGAGATCTTGCGCTAGAATATTATGTACAGGCTTCAACTCATAGTAAAATAGCTAAGGATAATGAAAATCTATCTTCTGTATATTCAAATATGGGAATCATTTACCTCAAATCGAAACGTTATGATCTTGCAAAAGCCATTTTCATCGAAGCTCTTAATTTGCGAAAAAAAGAAAATAACATTTTCGGATTATCCAAATCAAATTACCACTTAGGAAGACTTTATAAGGAAAAACAGGAATTCGATAAAGCGCAACAGCACTTACTTGCCAGCCTAAAATATTCTAAGCAAATCAAATCTTCATCTTCCAGAGCATCTGCTTTGGAAGAACTGAGTCTTGTAATGGCCGGAAAAGGAGATTACAAAAGTGCCTACCAATACCATGTTGCTTATAAAGCCCTAAACGACAGCCTTTTTAATAAAGAAAATCAGCAAAAAATTACTCAGGCCGAAATGCAGTATAAATTTGATAAGGAAAAACAGGCAGCAAAAATAGCCCAAAACCACAGAGAGCTAGTTTACGCTATTATTGCGATTGTTCTGATACTGTTAATCATTATCGTGGTTATAATGTACCGACTTCAGGAAACCAAAGCTAAAATCCAGCAATTGGCAAAAGAAAGCGCAGAATCGAGCAATAAACAGCTTTCTTTAAGAGAAGATACCTTAAAAAGGGAATTAGAATTTAAAAATAAAGAGCTTACAACAAATATTATGTATCTCTTAAAAAAGAACGAATTTAATACTGAAATTTCAAACCGATTGATGGAGCTTAAAAAGCAAATGAAAAAAAACGATCAAGACGTTATTCAAAAAATAATTCTGGATATAAAAAATGCTCAAGATGATGATATCTGGAAAGAATTTGAAGTTAGATTCAGTCAGGTTTATAATGACTTTTACGAACGTTTAAACATTAAATATCCAGATCTGACAATCAATGAAAAGAGAATCTGTGCCTTTTTAAGATTAAACATGACCACTAAAGAAATCTGCGCATTGACACGTCAGTCTTATAACAGCCTTAATGTAGCAAGGGCGAGATTAAGAAAAAAACTTAATATCCAAAATGAGGAAATCAATCTGGTGACTTTTTTAGAAAATATATAGGCATATTAAAATAAAAACCTAAGAAATCAAACATTTAAGCCTTACTTCAAATCTAAAACAAGCACCACACAGAATTCCGTCTTGGCTGCCTTAATGCAAACCAAAACAAAGATTTTTTCGTATATGAGGTTAAACGGCATTTATGAATACAACAGCCTCCCTTTTTGCAAAAATTCTAACAGCACTTTCTGATAGAGATAGTGGCTTGAATTTGGAACATCTTACAGCGCTTGTCTCACCCTTACCAGACAGTTCCGCTGGCTATGACGGCGCGCCCTCCATCGAAAAAAATGGACAGGCTGCGTTGCTCGACGCTTTGATAGCCCTGAATGATGGCGGGTATATTGTCTTAAATCCGCTTACCGACCAGAGCCGCATAACTTTAAAGGGACTTGTTTGGATAGGAACAAAAGCAAGCTTAAATTAATCATTTATCAAAAATTCAGCTGATGATGATTCTTTCGAACGCCTCAGAAACAGAATAAAGAAAAATTACCACCCAATTTCAATATATGGCAACTGTAAGATTTCTTTTTAGTCATTAATAAAGAATCATTCAGAATTAATCTGAACAAATGGATCAATATCATAGGTTTTATGCAATGTTAGTTTTTTAACCAACATACTCTTTTGACCTTTGGCACTGATTCCGTTGTTTAAAGCTTTATTTAATACTGTTTCCTGTATGTCACCTAATGGAAAAACTTTAATATTCTGAAGTTCATTTATTTCTATGTCAGGATTTATTCCCAATGCATAGTTGCCTTCATTACGCGCATTAAAGAGTTTATAAATCACTGGATATAAAATCCATCCTCTTTCCCCTGAAATGCGATTATCTTCTACAGCAAATCCTGCCACATCCTTTCCTAGCGTTTTTTCTCCTATAACCATAACCTTCATATATGGTTTAAGATTGTTGATAATAATTTCAGAAGCCGATGCCGTATGACTACCACTTAAAATAAATATTTCCTGAATAGGCGGATGGACAGCCCGTAATGCTTCAAAACTTACCTGAGTTTCAGTCATTACTAAAGCTTCTTTAAATGTTTTGTTGACTACGCCTCCGTTTTTATTACCTCTAAATGTAATAAACAGATCATCTGATTTGACATTAGGAGCCAGAATACTGCTTAAAGCCGCAGCCGAAGAAACATCTCCTCCTCCATTATACCGCAAATCCAAAATAATTTTGGTTATCGATTGATTTTGAAATTCCTTGAAAACGGAAAGCAGCGAACCCGCCAACCCGACGTCAAAATGGGAGATTTCAATATATCCAACTTTTTGATTTTCGTACAGAATCGCTTTACTGCTGATTGGATTGGAAAATGTGAAGCCTCGTATAATTTCTATTTCTCCATCATCAGAAAATCCGTCAGCCTCGCTATATTGCATTAACTGCAATGTCAATTTAGATGAAGATGCTGCAACTTCATATAAATTTTCAAAATTCTGGTTGCTTATAGAAGTTCCATTAATGGATTTGATGAACAATCCTCTTTTTAAACCCGCACGTTCTGCTGGAGAATCTGCAAGCACATATAAAATCACTCCATAGGTTTGGGTGCCATATTCAGCAAACGAAATATCAAAACCATAACTGTTCCTGACACTCTGAGGTGCTGTTTCAGGTAATGATGGATGAACGGCATACGAAAAGCGATCGTCTTTATAAAGCATTTCTTTAAAGTAATCTTCTGGTTTTAAAGATAAGCTAGTGTTTTTAGGTAAATTTTCATTCCATAAATAATACCTTTTCATCTGTTCTAATATCCAACTGTTTGTATATTCATTGGTTCCTTTTTCATAAACTGCAGGATTATCATCATTGTTACACGAAACGGACAGGACCACAAAAAAAGCCCCTAATAGAATAATTAAAGCTGGCTGATATTTAGGAATGGATGTCATCTAGAATGAGAAATAATCCGTTAGATTAATTAATCCCTCTACATGAGAAAATGCACCTGTTTCTTTTGGCTTCTCTTCAAAAACAATCAGACTTGATTTGTTTTTCTGCATAACAGTGCGAAAAATAACTCTCTGTCCTGCTATATACGATTCGTTTGTTCCATGTTTTACCAATTCAATGTCAATAATAGGCGGCAAACTAAACTGATATTCGGCATACGTGCTAAAATTTGTTGTGGTTATATTTTCGCATATGCCCACTTGCTCTCCGTTTACTTTTCTAATTATAGCATCTAAAGCGCCTGTATAGCTGGTTTTAGAATATTTATTCATTGCTGGGAAAATAAATTTATATCCCGTACGTCCCACTGCGGATAAGGTTCCAGGTTTAAAAGATAAAACATCGTCTACCCAGATTTCTTCTTTAGTATAAAATGAAAGTGTATCTATAGGTTTAGCCGATGTGAAAAGATAGGAATGTATAACTGCTTTTGTCTTTTTATTGATGATTTCTACTGTTTTTCTGCTGTTTCCATAAAATACAAACTCATGATTTTTTTCAATTTTTTTAAGGAAAGCATCATGTTTGGCATCAACAGCCAGTATCTTGCCGTCAACAGCGATCTGTAGTGAATCCTGCATGGCATTGTAGCCACGTATAACAATCTTACCTGCTTTCTGCTCTTCATAAAGTGGCACCAGATTATCATTAGTGCAAGCGGTAAAAAATACAATTGGAATTAAAAAAAGAAATGCGGCTTTGATTATTTTCTTCATGAAGTTTAAATATTATAAAAAATGTTTTTGCAAGTGTAAGTTCATAAAGCCAGTTATTGCTTTATAAACTTTATTTTTTGAATAGAATCTTCGTTTTCAATAACCAGAAAATACAATCCTGAAGACAAATCGTTTACTGCAATTCCTGAGGAATTGTATTTAGGTTCTTTTACCAAAACTCCTGAGACATTGTATATTTTTAAATCGAGGTTTTCAGTCTCAACTGTATCTCCTATTTCAAGCCTTAAAAGGTCTTTTATCGGATTTTGTTTTAAGAAAGTGGTTTTCTTTCCATCAGCGTCATCTAAACCTAATGCAGCTGCAGTAATCGAAATTTTGTCTATTTCGTAGCCAATGACAAAGTTTGGCGCGGTTACAAAAGCAATATATACTTTTTGCTGTCCTACAAGCTGAGAGATATCTAGGATATAATCTTTAAACTCCGCATCTGTTACCGATTCTCTAGTAATTTCCAGAGTTCCAATCTGGGTAAAAGAATCAGGATTGGTATCAGTTGTCGAGGCATATATGTATAAATTATCAGGGCCGTCGAATATGGCTTTTTGTGCATTTACAATCAGCTCCATAGCTCCTGCATAATATGATAAGTCTATTTCTGGCATTATTGCCCAGTTTTTTTGTTCCACACCAAGAGGTGCACCTGAAGCAAAATCAATATTGTAAGTGCCCAGCACTTTGTAGTTGCCACCTGTTATGGCGCCGTTTTCATCAAGCTGTAAATTGTTTCTTGCGATCCAATTCATTCCATCTCCATCAGCATCTGTTAAAATCCAATCAGATACCTCAGCATCTTCAAAATCATCCTCCCAAATTGTAAATTGCGCATTTGCCATTCCAGAAGCAAGTAAAAATAGTAGTGCGAGTAGTTTTTGTTTCATTTTTTGGTATTTAAAAAGAGACTGCCTAAAGAGCGGGCACAGCAGTATATATTTTGCAGTAAGATGAGCAATGATAAAGCAAAACGAATATACCAGCTTGTACTGCTCTAAAGAAAAAAACATAAACACACTCTTCAGACAGTCTCATGCTATTATTTAATACGGAGTACTAATTAAAAATTAGTAAACTTAGTCCAAGTATTAGTCCAGTTAGCTTCAGTTTTAAACGCTCCTGTAGCTCCTGTGAAGTTTAAAGCTCCATTATTGAAGAATGGCTGAGTTAAGCTCCAAGCAGTTGCAGGATTAACTGTAGATGTTGTGCTTCCTAATCCTAATGAAGTACCAGCTGGAAGAACAGGGTTTGTAAATCCGTGAACTGATAAAAGGCTCCAAGAAGAGTTAGCTGGTAAAGAAGGGCTTTCCCATCTGATACCTGTAACATATCCAGTAACTGTAACGTTAGTAAGACTGATTTGCCCTAATCTGCGTACGTGGATAGCATTTTCATAAAGAGCAGCATCTGTTGAAGAACTTGCACCCACGATAGACATTTGAGAAATAACTGGTCTTGTAATTAATGTAGTAGATGAACCTGTAGCATTGTTATCTAATTCGATACCATTTGAGTCAGGGCTTCCTCCGCTTAAACTGTGAGTAGAATTTTTATCAGCAATAGCGATAGCTTTAGTGATTGTTCCTGTATAACCAAAATCAAAGTCAAAGTTATCATCGTCTGGTGCGAAAGATACTAAGTGAGAAGCATTAACAGTTCCTCCGAAGAATTCGAATGAATCATCTCTACCGTAAGAAACTTGTACGTAATCGATAGATGTTCCACTACCAACACCACCAGCTGTTAAACCGTTGATTTCAACTCCTGTAGCAGCATCAAGTATACGTCCAGCAAATTCAATACGAACATATTTCAAGATACCAGCGTTATGAGCATTGTTTGAACCACCATAGTAGAAATCAGATACGTTTGGCTGATCTCCTAAACCTTCGATAACGTTTGTAGTAACTCCAGTGTTAGTTTGAGCATCTCCTAAAAGTACAAGTCCACCGAAATCACCTGGAGCAGCTACAGTAGCCGCGTTTGCATCTAATAAGTTATAGCTTGTAAAGATAACCGGAGAAGCAGCAGTTCCCTGAGCATCAATTTGTCCTGTTTTAGTGATTACTAATACACCTGTAGCTGCTCCACCTGTTAACGGTTTAGCTTTGATGAAAGTACCTGGCTGTATAGTTAATTTAGCCCCAATTACGCGAACAACTCCACTGATTTCCCAAACTCTGTCGTTTGTCCAAGTAGTGTTTGTAGTAATGTTTCCGCTTACAGTCTGAACTGCGGTTGGAACACCTGAATAATCTGCACCAGCAGAGTTCATTGCAAAAGAAGAATCAGCAGCCGCATCATCATTTTGGCAAGAATTAAAGAACATCATTGCAATCGCTAACAAAAAAACTTTTTTCATGGTAATTGAATTTTGATTATATTGCTGCATGTTTTTACATCAGAGGTCATTGAGAGGAGCAGCAAATTATCTTCTCTTTGGCCTTTTCCTTTTTGGTAAACTTTGTAATAAGTGTTCCGTTTTACCGCCGGAAACCTATCCCTTATATTCTTCTTTCGTTTCAGGGGCATTCACGAAAGGATTATTTCTTTTAAAAACTATAAGCAGGCTTTACAGTACAATTTTATTCGTGAAATTCAATTTTACCTATATAGTCAGCTCTTGTGACTTGGATTTTATTTGCAGATTTCTGACGTGTCAATTTTTTACTTTCAAACTGCAGTTTTTAAAAGAATTAAAATTTTAAACCGATCTTGATAAGAGCGTGATGAATTGCTTATTTATTTACATTAGATTTCAAATGAGGGAAAAATCACTTGAAATTTTATCCTTAACAGTTTCTTAATTTTTACCATCACTTATGTTAAAAATCAAGCATTCAATGTTATTAAAATGAGTAGCTTAGCGAAAGATTGATGCTTCTGCCTGTCCAAGCCTTAAACATTTTTCTATCGATATAAGGATCATATTTGTCTGAAGCTCCAGCTCCCAATGCTTTTTGATCTCTTGGATTCGCACCAACTTCAAAATCAACATTTTTAGAATAGCTGTTTGCATTGTTATAGGTTTCAATAGCAGCATCAAAAAGGTTTTTGATTCCAAGTTTTAGTTCTAAATTTCTTTCTTCAAAAAACCTATAGCTTACCTGTGCATCAGTTACGCCATAAGGCATACGGATTTCTTCAGCTTGATAATCAAAACCTACCAGAATGTACTGGTCACCTATTGCATTATGTCTGATACTGAAACCTAAACGGTCTCCTATATAATCCATTCCAATATTGTAGTTGTAAGGAGCCTGGCCAAACAGCGGACGGTTTGCTTCGTATAATCCTCCCGTTCCATCAATATTGACATAACCTGTTACTTTAGTGGTATTGAAAGCGGCATTTCCAGAAATGAAAATTTTTCTCAATAAATCGCCTTCTCCTAAAAAAGATAAATTCTTATAGATTTCAAATTCAAATCCAAACAGTTCTGCACTATCAGAATTCATGTTATAGATGTATCTCGTTCCTCCGTCATTTCCTATCTGGGTAACGCCTTCAATCGGATTCTTTATATTCTTTTTGTAAATGCCAAATGAAATAATCTCACCTTGCGACGGAAACCATTCTGTTTTAAAATCATAATTATCAACCACTGTCGAAACGATTCCACCTGTATAGTTTAATACCATCGCATTGCGCACCGGATCATAATAGGGCATGTTTAAACGTTCTGAGAATTGTGGCCTCAATACTGATTTATTATATCCAAGCCTAAGATTTAATTTATTGGAAGGGCTTACAGTAAGGTTTGCTGAAGGCAGATATTGCCAGACTTTATCATCTTTCTGTACCGTTTCAAAACCGCCTGCATTGTCTGACTGGCTTGCAATTTGTGTATATACATAGCTTTCAGCACGAAGTCCCCATACCAATCGAACGTATTGGGTGAATTTATTATCGAGCATTAAAAAAGGAGAATGAACTTTTACATCTCCTATATACTCATTACCATAAGTGGTAATCCTTTTCCAGCCAAAACCTCCCCAGCGGTAATAGGAGCCATCTAATAGTTCTGAAAGAGGAAAATCAACAATGGCAGTATCTGTTCCTTGTCCAACAACATTTAAAGCTGAAGATTCCTGCTGGTTCTTGGCTTTTTTATAAGTTCCAAAATATCCTGCTTTTACTATATTGGCAAAAGAATCATTAAAGTCAAAAGCATAACTGAAGTTTATTCCACCATTATAATCGTTTTCACTATTGGTAAAATTTGATCTTTTAAAGCTTTCAGGATCTGAATTGTAAACCAATTGATAAAGCTGCGTATCATCGCCTACTTTTCTGCGCAAGCTCGTTAGGAAAGTAGCATCTTTTGTATCTTTTGAAGTACTGCTGTAAGCTCCAAACCAATTGATTTCAAATTTTCCGAAACGGTGGTTCCCTTCAATTTTATTTTGAATAAAAGTCTGGTAAACCGGATAATCTGTTTCTTTGGTAAAAGGAAGAAAGGTGCCGTCTACAATTCCTTCAAGGTTTCCTGTATACATATTCCAGCCCGTAATTTGAGTAAGCTGGTTGTCATACATATGCATATAGGTATTTCGGGTAGTAATTTTATGCTTTCCTAACTGGATTCCTGCATTTAACATTCCGCCCAGAGTAGAATTAAAGTTATAAGAAGCTCCTGAATTTTTAAAGCCATATTTTTTGAAAGTAGAATATCCATTTTCTTCTTCCGGAACAAACTCTGAATTTGGCATATAGCTTCCTCTTTCAGTATGATCGATTTTTAACTGATCCTGCGTATTCTTAAAAATAGCCGATCCCACAAAACCAAACTTATTATTATCTTTTAATTTATAAACCTGTCCCAAAGCAAATTGTAGCGAAGTTCCAGGAGCTGCATAGGTTTTAAAAGTGGTGAAATTATCCTGCGTGAACCTTTTAGACTGTTCTATAAACGGACCTGATTCCGCTTCAGTTGTTGGAACATCAATATTTGTCATACCTGAAGGATAAGTTCTCGTCCCGTCGTCAAAACCTATATAATCATGTTCACCTTCCTGTTTTGTCAAACGATCTTTAAAAGTGGCTCTGCTGTTATATGAAGTTCCAATAGAAAAAGCCATGAAATTTTTCTTAGGAATATCTTTTGTTTTTACCTCTACAGATCCTCCCGCAAAATTGGCATACATATCTGGCGTAGCATTTTTACTAACTACAACACTTTCTACCATAGCAGTCGGGATAATATCAAAATTAAACTGCTGTTGGCTTGGATCTGTGCTTGGGAGGTTTACGCCATCCATAACTGCCTGATTCCAGCGTTCTCCCATAGAACGGACTACTACATATTTATCATCAATGGTTGTAACTCCTGTAATACGCTTTAAAGTGCTTCCCACATCTTTATCTGGTGTTCTGGCAATCTGTTCGGCAGAAATACCATCTGAAAGCTGTGCTGCTTTTTTTTGCTGCAACAGCATTCCTTCAGTTGAAGCTGTCGCTTTTTGAAACGTCTGTGTTACTACAACTTCATCCAGAGATTCCGAATCATCTTTCAAAACAACATTCAGCGCAACGTCAGACTCTGCAACTTTTATATCTGTAATTTTTTGAGTTTGGAAAGAGACATAACTTACTTCTATCGAATAGGTTCCAGCTCCTAAGCTAAATGAATAATTTCCGTCAAAATCAGAAACGGCTGCATTAGCAGTTTCAATAACTCTAACCGAAGCTCCCGGAAGTGCCAGACCATTTTTGTCTACCACCTTTCCTGAAATACTTCCGATCTTTTTGGAAGCCGATTTCTTATTTACAGCGATATTTGTATTATTTCTTCTGAAATTTAAATTCGTAAGCGTTTGAAGTTCTGCCAAAAGATCATCTATAGAAATATTCTCTTTTTTAAGATCAATAAGCGGTTTGCTTAAATCCATATCTTTCTGATAAATGAAACGATATGGCGTTCTGGATTCTAAATTTTCAAAAACCTGCTGTGGAGAAACATTTTTAAAATCAACAGAAACAGCACCCGACTGAGAATAAACATTTGTGATCCCCAAGAAAATGCAAAAAAACAGAATTTGTACGGCAGTAGGAAACTGCCTAAAATAATCATTCATAATAAATAATTTGTTTTTGGTTGTATATATTTTTTTCTGGATTATAGAGATAAGATTCAGCAGACCTTTTCGTATGCTGATTATCGGCTTACAACGTAGGTATCATTACCAACAGGTTTAATGGTAATTTCTAATGCAAAAGCAATAGTCTGCAATATTTCCTGAACTCCTTGTCGGGTATCAAGAGTTCCTTTCACCTGAAGCTTTTTTAGATCTTCACTGGCATATTTAAAAGTAAATTCGTGATTTGCTTTTAGTTTTTCGATAACGGCTTCAAGGCTTAAGCCGTCTACATCGATAAGGGAGTTTTTCCATTCTGGATCAATAACCAAAGCCTTACGTTTTTGAACTATATTTTCTTTTGGAACAAATACAGCTGCAGAACCTCTTTCAAGAAAAACAGCATTCTGGCTACTTTCTACTTTGACTTTTCCTGTTCTTACATTTACCTCAGCAATATTCCCATACGCTTTTACATCAAATGAAGTTCCTAAAACGGTAGTTTTTATATTTCCGGAGGTGATAATAAAAGGACGCGCAGTATCTTTTGCCACTTCAAAAAAAGCTTCCCCTTTTAATTTTATGATTCGCTCCTTCCCAGCAAACTTTTCCGGATATTCAATTCGCGTGTTTTCATTTACCCAGACACGGGTTCCATCAGACAGACGAATTAGCCTAATATCCTGCGGATAGGTTTGTGTGATAACTCCATTAGTTTTTAAAGACTGAGATCCAAAATAAAACTGAGATACGGCAAGTGAAATAAAAAGAACTGCGCAGGCGGCCACAGCTCCGCGGTAAATATTTCTGCGTCTGTTAATAGTTTCCGATGCAACAGCATGCCACATTCGCAGTTTTACTTCTTCGGGAAATATTCCTTTCTGCGGTAATTCGTCCCATTCTTCTTTTAGCCGATTTAATTTCATTTTATAAGAGTAAAAATTAATGTTTAAGGAAAATCCTCAAAATATCCTGTCAATTTACATTAGACAGCTTTACTCCAAAAAATCACGGGCAATTTCAGACTTAATGATTTATTAATACATAAAAAAAAGCCATATTTCCTTTAATCCTTTAAAATCTAACACCTTAAAATACAAGCTCAAAAATCAGATTACAATTCCTTTACAATGCCGATACATTTTATTCAAAATAGCTTTAGGGTTTTATGAAAAATCAGTAAAAGAATTCAAGGAATGGCAGTGATTGATAAAAAACAGTGCAAACCAATATAGTTCATGGCTTTCTACAGAATTCTTTCTAAGATATTGGAGTGTTTTTGATATTTGATTGGCAACGGCACTCTGAGACATTCCCATTTCGTCAGCAATCTCCTTGTAGCTCATTTCATCAAATTTATGAAGGGTGAAAATTTTTCTCCTTTTCTCAGGAATCTGCTGCAGCAAATGCTCAATCTTCTCTAGTTTTGAAGACAGATCTGCTTCTGCCTCTTCGGCACTGTCAAGTTCTTTAATTAACTGGGAATCTTCGACCGAAAGAATGCGGTTCTGTTTTTTATACCATTTGGAAATTTCCTGTTTGCAACTTTTAAACAAAATCGAATCAAGTTCTACTGAAGGATCAATTTTAGTGCGATATTTCCAAAGATGGATAAAGACATTCTGGGTGATGTCTTCGGCATCTGACTGCTGAGCAGCATATTTCTTAACAAAACAAAAAACTTTAAAATGATACAATTCATATATTTCTTTAAAGCAGGAATCATCTCCATTTCTTAATCTTGTAATCAAAACAGTGCTCATAGTATAATTTTAAATTGGAAAAGAATCCTTACAAAATTACCGCAAACAGAGTTTCATTATTTTGCTTACACATTCATTTAATGATTTTTTAATATTAGCAGAAAAAGAAGACGCTTTTAAATGCAAAAAAAAGATTCTGAAGCTATTAGTCTAAAATCTTTTCATGAATTTATACTGTTTTTTCTGTTTATTCTTAGGAAGGCTTTTAAAAAATAACAATCGCAATATAACCGCCAAAACCTAAGTGCTACTCACCGCACAGTGTAAATGAAAAAGGATTCACTTGAAGTTCTATGAAATAAAAAGGCTATTTTTGAAAATAAAAAAAAACTAACGTCCGCCAATCCACCCAAAAAAATTAGGGTAAATAAGTCGGACATTTGAGAGACATATATATATCTTAGTTAAAGAATAACTTTATGAAAAAAACTTTCTGTTATACATTAATACTGATTATAGCACTTTCCTGTTCTGAGAAAAAAACAAAGACAGAAAATATTATAGTTAAAAATAGTAAATCTGATACTGTTGCTAAAATGAAAGATGATGAATCAGAAAACGATTCAGATTGCGTATTTGATGACAATTACAAAAAAATAACAGAGGAATGGCTCAATGAGCTTGAAATCAAAAAATATGTTTGGGATTCAAAAACTAACAAAGCTTCACTAATATACAATGGTGATAGCCTAACTGTATATAAAGGTGGCTGCAACCATTTTATCAGTTCAGTGGAAATTAAAACAGGTATTTATCCAAACAAGGAATTAGATAGTGCTTTAATAAGTAAAATTAACGATATAGCATGTAAATTTAAATTTGACAACTATTGCAAAAAGCTTATTGAAGGCCGATTTAAAAAAAATGACAATGACAATTCATCATTATTTTTGGAGTTTGAAGATGATGATCCAGAAGATAATTTAGTCTCTGAAGGGATACAGATTTTAGAAAAAGAAAAAAGCACAATAATTACAATATCGGAATATTATAATTAAAACTATTGTTAACAGCGATTTGTCACAGTAAAACCATAAAAAGATCAACCATTAAAACAGGAGCGTTACTCTATGTTGCTACTAATAAAAAAGAGCATAAATGAAGAAAATTAAATCCATCACTTATACTCTCCTTTATATAAAAAAGTGTAAACATCTTAACTGACCATATCTACACTCATGAAACAATGCTAAGGCTGTAATTTCAAAACATCATGGCATTTGACTGTCTGTGCCACCGCCTTGAAGTTAACATTCTGACGTATATCATCTGCCGATGCGGCGAAATGTGCAACGTAGACCCCTTTATCAGTGACAAAAGCCTGCTCTGATTCGTCATAAGAGGCCAAATCATAATTGGTAAATGTCATTTCAATCTTTTGGCTTTCACCTGGCTGTAGTTCTTTTGTTTTTCCAAATGCTTTGAGCTCATAAACTGATTTTGCCAATTTTCCTTTGGGTGCTGTAATGTAGAGCTGGACAGCTTCTCTACTGCTTAATTTTCCAATGTTTTTTACAGTTACTGATGCTGTGTACACTCCGTTCTTTTCCTTAACTGAGGCATTGGCATATTCAAATTGCGTGTAATTCATTCCAAATCCAAAAGGATAAGCTGTTTTCTTTCCTGCTGTCTGGAAATATCTGTAGCCGACATCCAAGCCCTCATCATATCTAGTTTCTCCCAAATTTGGCATTTTATTGATCTCATCCTGCTTGACAAAAATTTCATCTCTCCATGTTAAACCATTAGGGAAATTTTTAGTGGAAGGAACATCAGCCAGAGCTTCTGGCCATGTCATAGTCAGTTTTCCAGAAGGCCCTGTTTTGCCAGTAAGCACATCAGCAATGCTGTTTCCAGCTTCCATGCCAGGCTGCCAAGCAAGCAGTATAGCATCTGAATATTTCTGTACAGGAGCTGTTTCAATTACACCTCCCACATTTAAAATTACAATGACCTTTTTTCCCTTTTTATGGAAAGCCTCATAAGTCTGTTTGAGCATATCAAGTTCATCTGCGTTTATATTAAAGTCTTCAAAAGCACGGTCATTGCCTTCACCTGAACTTCTTCCTACTGTAACAATAGCAAATTCATTTCTTTCTGCTGCATTGACATAGGTGAAAATTCCCATCTGCGGTTCTTTCACCCTTGGTCTTGGGAAATAGCTTGATGATGAAAAAGCTCCCATTTCAGATTCTGCCTCATGATGGGCATAATCTCGATATTTTGAATAGACCGTGTTTAAAGTGTCATCAATTCGAATGCCCGCATTTTTAAGTCCCTCAACTAAGTCCACCACATATGGTTTATTTACATCCCCTGATCCTGAACCGCCTGCATAAAGATGATAGGACGTATGTCCAAAAAGAGCTGCTTTTTTCATTGAAGAAGCAAGAGGAAGCACATTGCCCTCATTCTTCAACAGCACCATTCCCTGTGGCGCAGCCTTACGTATTATTTCAGCATGGGCTTTTAAATCAGGATTGTTTGAAAATTTATATCCATTGAATCTTGGGGTTTTAACTATATATTCTAATATGCGTTTTAGGTTACGGTCGACATCCGCCATAGAGATAGAGCCGTTTTTCAATCCATCCCCAATCTGCTTGATCTGCTCGGCGTTTCCTGGTGCCATAAGGTCATTTCCAGCGTGCACCTGTGCCGCAGTATTTCTGGTATTGGTCCAGTCAGTCAAAACCATATTCTTGAACTCCCATTCATCACGCAGGATTGTAGTGAGCAAATCTTCACTTTCCTGTGTGTAGACTCCGTTAATATAGTTGTAGCTGCTCATGATAGTCCAAGGCTGGCTTTTCTTTACCATTATTTCAAATCCTTTCAGATACAGTTCTCTCAGCACACGCTGGCTGGCTATCACATTGTTATGGGTTCTGTTTCCTTCCTGATTGTTGGCCGCAAAATGCTTCGCCGAGACTCCCACGCCCTTACTTTGAATTCCATTAATTATTGCCGCGGCAATCAAACCAGAAACAAAAGGGTCCTCAGAATAGTATTCAAAATTGCGCCCACATAGAGGATTGCGCATCAGATTCATTCCCGGCCCCAATATAACGTCCACGCCATACTCTTTGACCTCACTTCCAAATGTAGAGCCTATTACATTGACAAGCTCAGTGTCCCATGTAGAGGCAAGCAGCGTTCCGATTGGAAAACCAGAACAGTAGTATTTTTTTGGATCGTTTGGCCTTTCAGCACTTATGTGTACACCTGCAGGCCCATCGGCAAAAACAGTGTGCGGTATTCCAAACCTGTCGTTTTTGGCAGTATTTCCAGCTGCTCCAAGTACAATAGCTCCAGCATTAGGATCGGGGTTAGTCGGCAACCCCCAATACGGTTTACCAAAGGTATAGCCTACAAGCATATTGGCTTTTTCTTCAATGGTCATTTCCTTAATGACTGCATCAATATTTTTTGGATTCAGTTTTAACTGCGCTGTAAGGCTACTTGAGAGCAGCACAGCACCAAGTATAATAATTGCGTTCTTCATTGTTAGCGGTTTTTTAGATAGTAATATTAATTGTAAATCTAAACGATATAAGGATACAATCGCAATCCAGAAGATAAAATGTAGAAGACCAAAACATTTAAAATCCTAAATAACAATATATTAGATTTAATTATTTCTCTAAAACATTTCAAAATCGAAATATAAAAAAACTACAGACTCGTCCCGTAATGGCAGCATAGCAGAAAACAGATTAGAGCAGATTTTTAAAGTAGACAGAAGAAACGAAATCTGGGTTTCTGATGTAACCTACATCGAAACAGAAGAAGGCTGGATCTATCTCACTCTGGCAATAAACCTTTTCGACAGTAAAGTGATCGGCTGGTCCATCAGCGAAACAATGAGTGCAAAATATCCTGCATCTCCCATTTGACAAAAGCTCTTCTAAATCGTCCCCCGCAATCAGGAATTAATCTTTCACTCAGATAGAAGAAAACAGTATACCTGTCGTAAGTTTACTACCCCTTTTAGATACAAATAAAATAATCCAAAGCATGAGCCGTAAAAGCAATTTCTATGATAACACACTAGCAGAAAGCTTTTTCAAGACCTTAAAAATAGAATTGGTATATCAGAATAGATATAAAACTAAAAAAACAGAAAAATCTATATCTGATTGTATAGAAAACTTTTACAACACCTGCAGAAGACATTCCACACTTGAAAACTTAACAAATGAAGAGTTTAATAAACATCGCCTATTACAAAATAGCTTTTCGTATTATCTCTGCATTAAATCTAGCTATATTTTGGACGTGCTAACTTAGTCTGGAGTTCTAGTTAAGAACTAAATCTTAGCTTTAGAGCACAAAATAAAATCGTAAAACTTATAACCGCAATTTTAAAGAAAAAGCTCTCCAATTAAGTTACTAAAGAGATAATATCTCACAATTAGCCAAGGAACTTGGAATAATAGCTCCTTTGCTGTACAAATGCATCAGGATTACCAAGATTTTTTCTGGCAAGAAAAATTAAAACTTAACCCTGAACAGGAAAAAATCCATGAGCTAGAAAAAAAATTAAAAGAAACAGAATTAGAATGTGATATTGTAAAAAAGGCGATAAGTATTTTTTCCAAGTGAGGTTGATGATTATCTTTTCATAAAAGACCATGAAAAAATATATTCAATTGAAAAGATGTGCACAGCTTTAAAAGTAAGCCCAAGCAGTTACTACAGTAGAAATCGACAGATTCTATCAAAAAAACAGAGAAAAACTGCTCTAATAAATAAGAAATTACTTCAATATACTTTAATGCTAAACAGCGTAATGGAAGCCCAAGAATTACTCTGGAGTTCCAAAGCCAAGGATATCAGATATCCCTAATAACTGTACCTATAATACATGAAGCAGTTAGGAAGTGTACAGCAAATTGAATAAAAAATTCAAAGTAATAACCAATTCAAAACATAATCATTTTGTTTTACCAAATATTCTAAAAAAAGAATTTACAGCAACAGAACTAACAAAGGTTTGGGTTACAGATATTGCCTATATACTGGCAAAGGATATTTTTTTATATCTGAACGTCATTTTAGATTTATTTGATAGAAATATAGTCGGCTGGAGTTTAAGCAATGGACTAGGCACTAAACAAATTACAATGA
>Ga0160502_100417_pt1 | contig 31227 bp, 24 predicted proteins | sample DIDnMG_14_FD_108237 | JGI IMG/M metagenome (GOLD analysis project Ga0160502, IMG submission 108237) | Enriched soil microbial communities from UW Madison campus, WI, USA - DID2933_E24_Xylan MG | ecosystem: Environmental > Terrestrial > Soil > Unclassified | place: USA: Madison, Wisconsin... | reverse complement strand
TCATAATTTTGAAATTCGAAGTAAAATTAAAAACTTAACTAACAATCACAAACTCAAACTAATTTAAACAAAAAGTATGAAAACAATTTACAAAAAGTTGTTATTTTTATTCCTATTGTTGCCATTTAGTATGTTAGCTCAAAACACACTAAGCGGGACTGTTGTCGATAAAGCAACAGGTCAGCCAATACCGGGAGTAAATGTAAATGTACAAGGTGCTCCGAGTGGAACATCAACTGGATTTGATGGAAATTACCAGCTGTCAAATGTAAAAAGCGGTAATAAAATTGTAGTTTCTTTTATTGGTTACAAAACAGAAACTATTACTTATAACGGACAAAAAACACTTAACATTTCGTTAGAAGAAGATACAAACCAACTTAAAGAAGTTGTTGTACAAGTAGGTTACGGTACTGTTAAGAAAAAAGATGCAACAGGAGCTGTAACAGTATTAACAGCAAAAGATTTTAATAAGGGACCTGTTACTTCTGCAGATCAAATGATTCAAGGTAGAGTTGCGGGTTTGCAAATTATTAATGGTGGTGGATCTCCTGGAGCTGATCCTGTAGTAAGAATCAGAAGTGGTTCTTCTCTTAGTGCAAGTAACGACCCATTGTACGTAATCGATGGTGTTCCTGTTGCTAGTGGTGGAGTTGAAGGAGGAAGAAACCCACTTTCTACAATTAACCAAAATGATATCGAATCTGTTTCGGTTTTAAAAGATGCTTCAGCTACGGCGATCTATGGTTCACGAGCTTCAAATGGTGTAATTATTATTACAACTAAAAAAGGAAAAGCTGGTGATATCAAAATTAGTTACAATGGAAATTTTCAAGTTTCAGAAGTTACAGACAAAGTTGATGCTTTATCAAGCGGTCAATTCAGAGATTTTGTAGCTACAAATGGAACTGCTGCACAACAAGCATTGGTGGGTCAGGCTAATACAAATTGGCAGGATGAGATCTACAGAACAGCAATGGGTACAGATCAAAACATATCTGCTAGCGGAGGATCTGATAATATTGCATACAGAGCTTCTGTAGGTTACACTAATTTGAATGGTGTTTTGTTAAGAGATAACTTCGAAAGAACAACATTAGGAGTTTCATTAACAGGAGACTTTTTAGATAAACATTTAAAAGTTCAAGTAAATAATAATACTTCTATCATTAACAGTAACTATAGTAATACTGGAGCAGTTGGCGCTGCGGTAGGTTTTGATCCAACTCAACCCGTAAAAAATGCTGATGGAAGTTATTTTCAATGGATGACATCTCCAACGGAATTTAATCAATTGGCAGGAAAAAACCCAGTTGCTATGATCAATCAGCAGGATAATTTAGGTACTTTCTATAGAAGTATCGGAAATATTCAATTTGACTATAAATTACACTTTTTACCAGAATTAAAAGCTGTTGCAAACTTTGGTTACGATCAGATGAACGGTAGAGGTTATGGTGGGACTCATCCAGATTATTTATTTGGTCTTAAAGGTTCAGGTTATAACAATAGCTATGAGAACATTGAAAAGAGAAATAATAAGGTAATGGATTTGTATCTTAACTACAATAAAAAAATTGAAGCGATAGATACTCAGTTAGATATTACTGGAGGTTATACGTATCAAGATTTTAGAGAAGAAAAAAATAAATCAAGCTACAATTATGAGAATGATACCAACACGGTAGAATTATTTACTCCAACACATATTAATTTACAATCATTCTTTGGTAGAGCTAATTTTACTGTTGCAGATAAATATTTAGTTACTCTTTCTCTTAGACATGACGGAACTTCAAGATTTACTGAAGAAAATCGTTGGTCAAATTTCCCGGCAGCTTCTGTGGCTTGGAAATTAAACGAAGAGAGCTTCTTGAGAGATGTAAGTGCAATTTCTTCTTTAAAGTTAAGAGGAGGATGGGGTATTACTGGTCAACAAAATATTGGTGTTAGTTATCCTTCTATTCCTTTATATTTAGGATCGAATAGTGCTGCACAGTATCAAATTGGAAATACTTTTTATACAACTTATAGACCACAGCCATACAACAGTAATTTGAAATGGGAAGAAACTACAACAATTAACGTTGGATTAGATTTCGGATTATTCAATAACAGAATTACAGGTACTGCTGATGTTTATAAAAGAACTACTGATGACTTATTATTATATGCACAAAATCCAGCTTTCTTTGGTTTTTCTAACTATGATAATTATAATATTGGAAGTATCGAAAATAAAGGTATCGAGCTTTCTGCTGAGGTTGTTCCAGTTCAAAATAATAATTTAGAGTGGAGAATAGGTGGTAACGTTACTTTCCAAGATTCAAAAATTACAAAATTAACTACAACTCAAGATAATACTCCTGGTTTTGATGTAGGTAGTATTTCTGGAGGAACAGGAAATACGATCCAAAATCACCAAGTTGGTTATGCCCCTAACTCTTTCTACGTTTACGAGCAAGCTTATGGTGCTGATGGAAAACCACTTGATGGTGTTTTTGTAGATCGTAATAAAGATGGAATTGTAAATGCTGATGACAGATACCGTTTCCATAAACCGGCTGCAGATGTATTCTACGGATTCTATACTAGTTTAACATATAAAAACTGGGATATGTCTATGAACTGGAGAGGTTCTTGGGGTAACTATATGTACAATAACGTAGATTCTGGTAACGGTACATATAATACAGTTTTAATCAGACAAACTGATTTAGCAAATGGTGTTGAAAATCTTTTAGAGACTGGATTTAAACAAGGAAGTGATTTCCAATTGCACTCTGACTACTATGTACAAGACGCTTCATTTGTAAGACTTGACAACATTGCTGTTGGATATACTTTTAACCAAAAAATAAAAGGAATCTCAATGCTTAAATTGACGGCTGCAGCGCAAAATGTTTTGACAATTACAAAATATGATGGATTGAATCCTGAAATTTCTGGAGGTATCGATAATAATATTTATCCAAGACCAATTACATTCACATTAGGTCTAAACGCAAACTTCTAATTCAACAACAAGAAAAATGAAAAAGATACAAATAAAATTAATGGGTATTTCTTTGTTTATGATGACGATGTTGTTTTCATCATGTACAGACGATTTAAACCAGTCACCAGACAGAGGAGACTCTGTGCCGAGTGATGAACTTTTTTCAGACCCAGCTTCATATAAAGAAAATTTAGCAAAATTATATGCTGGTTTTGCAACAACAGGGCAGCAAGGACCTGCGGGAAGTCCAGATATTTCTGGAATTGATGAGGGAACAAGTCAATATATCAGAGGTTTTTGGATGATGCAGGAATTAACAACTGATGAAGCTGTTATTGCTTGGAATGATGGAACAATTAAAGATTTCCATTCACAAACTTGGTCATCATCAGATACATTTATTGCAGCAACATTTGCACGTTTTTCTTTTCAGATTGTGAACTGTAATGAGTTTTTAAGACAAACTACAGATGAGAAATTAGCAGGAAGAGGAGTGACAGATGCAGCTACATTAGCTGATATCCAAGCATATCGTGCAGAAGCTCGTTTCTTAAGAGCAATGACTTACTGGCATTTAGTAGATACTTTTGGAGCAGGATCTTTAGTTACAGAAGATTCTCCGACTACTTTCTATTATCCTGAATATGCTTCAAGAGCTGAAATATATAAGTTTATTGATGATGAACTTACTGCAATTGAACCATTATTGAAACAGCCAAAAACAAATGAGGCGTATCGTATTGATCAGGCAGCAGCTTGGATGTTACATGCAAAACTATATATGAATGCAAAAGTTTATATTGGTACAGAGCATTATGCTGAGGCACTTCCTTTAATTGAAAAAGTGATCAATTCAGGTTATTCAATTCATAATAACTACAATCAGTTATTCTTGGCTGATAATGATAAAAATGGTGCACAAAATGAGTTTATCTTCACGATTGGTTTTGATGGAATCCATACTCAAACTTACGGAGGTACAACATTCTTAGTTCATGCTCCAGTTGGTGGAAGTATGATAGCATCTGAATATGGTATCAATGGAGGTTGGGGAGGTATTAGAACAACTTCAGCTTTTGTTAATAAGTTTGATGCTGTTACGACAGATACTCGTGGTCAGTTCTATACAGATGGACAATCTAAAGAAATTGCGAACATAGGAAGTTTTACAGATGGTTATGCTATTGTAAAATTTAAAAATGTTGACGTTAATGGTGTTCAAGGATCAGATAATGCAGGAAACTTTGCAGATACAGATTTTCCAATCTTCAGACTTGCAGATGCTTACTTAATGTATGCTGAGTGCGTTCTTAGAGGTGCAGGTGGTAGCTTGGCAACTGCAACTACTTATGTAAATGCTTTAAGAACAAGAGCAAAAGCAAATATTATCACTCAAACTGATCTTAATTTGAATTTTATCTTAGATGAAAGAGCAAGGGAGCTTCATTGGGAAGGGCACAGAAGAACAGATTTGATCCGTTTCGGAAAATTCAGCGGAGGTTCATATTTATGGCCATGGAAAGGAAATGTGGCTGGAGGTACTTCTACTCAATCTTACAGAGATTTATTCCCAATCCCTGCGGGAGCTTTAGGAGCAAATCAAAATTTAAAACAAAATCCTGGATACTAATTAACTAAAAATATACCAAATGAAAAATATAACTAAATCATTAATTGCTTTATTAGCATTGTTTGCAATATCATGCAGCGTTGAAGATGTACAAGATAGACCTGTGATCGAAGGAGTAGATGCTCCAGTTTTGACAGCTCCTCAGAGTGGTGCGGCATACGTTTTATCTCCAGATGCAGCTGACACACAAGCAGAGCGTTTCACATGGAATTCTGCAAATTACGGCGGAGATGTTGAAGTGACTTATGTAGTTGAAATGGATACAAAAGGGAACGATTTTAAAACTCCACAAGAATTAGGAACAGTAAAATCTCAAAATCAAGTTTCAGTTTCAGTTAGTAAATTAAACAGTGCTGCATTAGCTTTAAGTGCAACTCCATTTGTTGCAGGTGATTTCGAAGTAAGAGTTAAATCTACTGTTAGCACAGACATTATGTATTCTAATGTTGTTGGTATCGTTGTAACTCCTTACACTACTGAAACTCCAAAATTATGGGTTCCTGGTGGATATCAAAATGCAAGTGGTTATGGTTCAGATTGGACACATTCTTCTGCTCCAACATTATTAGCTGAAGGATATGGAAAAACTGCTTTTGAAGGATATGTTTATTTTGCAACTGCTCAAGACGGAACAGTAGATGGTCAAGGATTTAAATTATCTACTCAAGCAAATTGGGATGGAACAAACTACGGTGTAGGAGAAACGGCTGGAACAATTAGCACAGCTGGTGGAAACTTATCAATTGCTGCGGGTTATTACAGAATTAAAGCTGATACTGATCCTGAGAAATTGACATACACAGCATTAAAAACAACTTGGGGAATTATTGGTAATGCAACTCCAGGAGGATGGGATGCTGATACTCCAATGACATATGATCCTGCTACTAAAAAATGGACAGTTACTGTAGTTTTAACTGCTCAATCAGCTCCAGATAATGGTTTGAAATTTAGAGCAAACGGAAACTGGGATCTTAACTATGGAGATACAGGTGCTGATGGTACACTAGAAGAAGGAGGAACTAACATTGGTACTTCGGCTGGTACATATTTAATTACTCTGGATTTAAGTAATCCAAGAAATTACACTTATACAATGGTAAAACAATAAGTTAAATAAAAGAAAGAGGCTATCTACGGATAGCCTTTTTTAATAATGGAATCATTTTATGAAAAAAACTTTACTAATATTTTTTTTGTTGCTGACTGTGCTTTCATTTGCCCAGCAGCAAACAGTTACGTATTCAGTTAGTCCATCAACTTTTGATGAAACGGCTTCAATTACAATTACAATTAATGGAAGCAGTATTAACGAAAGTACTTGGGAAGTAACGGGAAATGCTTTGTATATGTGGGCATGGGCTTTTGATGCAAACGATACTACTCAGAAAGGTACTCCAAATAATGGTACTTGGGAATCTTCTAGTGATGCAAGTAAGTTCACGTATAATGCAGCAAATGACACTTATACGAAAACAATTACGCCTACAACCTATTATAATACAACGGGAATTGGGAAAATAGGTTTTCTGATTAAAGCTAAAAACGGTACAGGTGATAAAAAATCACAAGATATTCTTGTTGAAGTTGGTTCTTTTCAAGTTTCGTTAACTTCGCCTGTTGAAAATAGTACTTCAATTATTTCTTCAGGAGCCAATTTTAATATAACTGCAACAAACACAAATGGAGTGGCAAGTTATACTTTGAAGTCAAATGGCGTAACTATCAATACAAACGCAAGTACTTCAAGCTATTCTTATGCACATACAGGTCTTACAAGTAATCAAAGCTATGAATTGATTGCAACACAAGGAACAACAACAATTTCTAAGAAATTTTCGGTAGTGGTAAATCCGAATACTGTTTCTGAGGCGATGCCTACAGGTTTGGTTGACGGAATTAATTATAATACTTCAGATGCTACAAAAGCCACTTTGGTATTAGATGCTCCTTTAAAAGATTTCGTTTACGTTGCAGGAAGTTTCAATAACTGGCAGCCAACATCGGCGTATGCCATGAAAAAAGATCCTTCTTCAGGAAAATTTTGGTTAGAAATTACTGGTTTAGTATCAGGAGTAAATAATACATATCAGTATTGGGTTGTAGATACGACTCCACTTGCTAATTCGCCATCAATGGTAAAAACAGCAGACCCATATTCTACTTTAATATTGTCTCCGTATGATGATCCTTCAATTCCTGCTTCAAAATATCCAAATATGCCTGTATATCCTGCAGGACAAAGTTTTGAAGTTACGGTTTTAAAAACAGGACAAACTCCTTACAATTGGCAAGTGACTAATTTTGTTAAACCTGAAAAAGAAAAATTAGTTGTTTATGAAGTTTTGGTTCGTGATTTTGATGCTGGAAGAAGCTATCAAAATTTAATTGATAGAATAGATTACTTTAAAAATCTAAAAATTAATGCAATAGAATTAATGCCAGTAATGGAGTTTGAAGGCAATGAAAGCTGGGGTTACAATACTTCCTTTCACATGGCTTTAGATAAATTCTATGGAACTTCAGATAAATTAAAAGAGTTTATTGATTTATGCCATCAAAATGGAATTGCTGTAATTCTTGATGTGGCTCTAAATCATGCTTTTGGAAGAAATCCAATGGTAAGAATGTGGATGAATGATCCTGATGGTGATGGTTTTGGTTCGCCAACAGCAGAAAATCCATATTTTAATACAGTAGCAAAACATTCTTATAGTGTAGGGGAAGATTTTAATCACCAATCACTGAAAACTCAATATTATGTAAATCGTGTAATTAAACAATGGATTGAGGAATACAAAATTGATGGTTTCCGTTGGGATTTAACGAAAGGATTTACTCAAGCTTGTACAGCTTCAGATGAAAGTTGTACAAACAGCTATCAGCAGGATAGAGTAGATGTTCTAAAAAAATACGCTGATTATTCATGGAATTTAGACCCAACGCATTATACCATTTTTGAACATTTGGGAACTGATACTGAGGAACAACAATGGGCAAATTATAGAGTGGCAGAAACGCCAAGTAAAGGAGTTATGATGTGGGGAAAAATGACAGATCAATACAATCAATTGTCAATGGGATATTCATCAAGCAGTAATATTTATAGAATGAATAGCTCAAGTCGTGGTTTTACAGCAAATCGTTTAATGGGTTATGCTGAAAGTCATGATGAAGAACGATTAATGTATAAAAATGTACAGTACGGAGCTTCAAGCGGAAGTTATAATGTGAAAACATTAAATACAGCTTTGTCAAGAATGTCCGCAATTGGAGCAGTTTCATTATTAATTCCTGGTCCAAAAATGATTTGGCATTTTGGGGAATTAGGATGGGATGATTCAATTTATACATGCAATGACGGAACTGTAAATGATAATTCATCAACAATTTCAGGCGATTGTAAATTAGATACAAAACCACAGCCACAATGGACAGAAAATTGGCTTGGCGATTCTAATCGAAATAAAATTTATAATGATTGGGCTAAGATGATTACGCTTAAAAAATCAGAACCTGTGTTTTTAGGAACTGCAACTATGGCTAATACAGCAACTTTGTCTGTAAATATCAAAATTACAAATAGTAATTTAACTGCTGCTCAATTAAAAGATGTTGTCATTTTAGCCAATTTTGATGTAACTACACAAAGTATGGTTCCTGCATTTCAATACATAGGAACTTGGTATAATTTAATGGATAACACCACGATTAATGTTACAGATGTAAATGCAACAATTAGTCTTGCTCCAGGAGAATATAGAATTTATGGTAATAAGCAAGCAAATCTGGCAATAGAAAATTTTGAAAAAGGAAATGCGGTTAGTTTATATCCAAATCCAGTTGCAGATTATTTTACCCTAAATTTTGCGGCTTTAAAAGTAGATGTTTATTCTGTTTCAGGACAATTAGTAAAAACATATAATGCAAACGGTAATGCAGATTTTCAATTTTCAGTGAGTGGATTAACTTCTGGATTATATCTTGTAAAAGCGTTTGACGAAAATAATAATGCTCGCGTTGCGAAGTTTATTAAAAATTAGGTTTGGTTAGTAATGAAAAAAGGGCTGTCTAGAAATAGACAGCCTTTTTTTGTTTTTATATTTATTTCTTTTTGTTGTTATATTCTCCAATCAAAGAATAATAACCAAATGTTCCTAATCCCATAACTATAAGTGGGGTTAGTATAAAAAGAATTATTACGCCAAATACTAAATCATCTTGTTGGTCTGAAAGTAATTTTGGTAAACCAAATTCAAATACGCAGAAATACGCAGCCGCCGCTGCCAAAGCAATCCAAAACGCCCCTAAAACTTGTTTAATCGCATTCATTTTTTTGTAAATTTTAAAGGTGAGTAATTTTGTTTTTATTGTCAATATAAATCATCCCAATAACAAAGCAGATTCCGGCAATAATTATCGGATACCATAAACCCTCCAAATAAAAATCGGCTTTGCCTGCTGTTTTGGCGTGTGATACAAAATAGGTAGAAATAGCAGGAAGTAAACCTCCAAAAATTCCATTTCCAACATGATAAGGAAGAGACATAGAAGTATATCTGATTTTAGTTGGAAACATTTCGACTAAAAACGCAGCAATCGGACCGTAAACCATTGTTACAAATAGCACTTGAATAAAAACCAAGAAAATTAAAGTCCATTTATCGCTTGAATTAATTGTAATTGAGAGGCTTGTTTGCACATCTTTTTTCTCCATGTACGTTTTTTTCTCAATTACAGTTGTACCGTCCGTATATTTTTTTTGAGTTATGGTAACCGAACTTCCATCATCCTTATGTTCTGTGGTTTCTCTTGGGTTTTCTAAAACTTCAGTTTTTTGATTGATATCTGTTGTGTTGTACATTGTTTTATAAATAGGCCTATAAGATAAAATAGCCAGAAGCATTCCAAACATCATGATGTATTTGCGTCCAATCTTATCACTGAGCCATCCGAAAGCAATAAAAAATGGTGTGCCAATTAAAAGAGCTATTCCTAATAATTCATCTACTTGTGAAGAATCAACATTCATTACTGTCTTCATAAAACTCATGGCGTAGAATTGTCCTGTATACCAAACAACACCTTGTCCCATTGTCGCACCGAACAAAGCCAAAAGAACAAATTTTAGATTATATCTATTTCCAAAACTTTCCTTTAACGGATTTGTGCTTGTTGTTCCTTCCTTTTTGGCTTTCGCGAAAACTGGAGATTCGTCCATATTTTTTCGAATTAAATACGAAACTCCAACCATAGCGATTGAAACCCAAAAAGGAACGCGCCATCCCCATAAATCAAAAGCCTCTGCAGAAAGCACACTTTTGGTGGCTAGAATAACCATTAAGGAGATAAATAAACCAACAGTGGCAGTGGTCTGAATCCAAGAAGTCCAATATCCTTTTTCTCCAGCTGGAGCGTGCTCAGCTACATAAGTTGCAGCTCCGCCATATTCTCCTCCAAGAGCAAGACCTTGCAGTAAACGTAAAACCAGAACTAATAAAGGAGCTAGAAAACCAATGGATTCGTAACTGGGAATACAGCCAATTAAAAAAGTAGAGCCACCCATTAATAATAAGGTAGCCATAAAGGTGTATTTTCGACCAATAATATCACCAAGTCTCCCAAAGAATAAAGCTCCAAACGGGCGGATTACAAAACCAGCAGCAAATGTGGCTAAAGTAGATAAGAATGCTGCGGTTGGATTGTCACTAGGGAAAAATTTGGTTGAAATAACAACGGCTAAACTGCCAAAAATGTAAAAATCATACCATTCAATCATGGTGCCCATAGAAGAGGCTGAAATTACTTTCCAAATGCCCTTAGTAGAAGTTTCGCTCATAAAACCGCTTTGAGATCTTGTTAATAAATTAAATTTAAAAATAGAGTTTTACGAATATAAGAGATATTTGTTTATTCGCTTAATACTTTTTTAACAAAAACTTATTATTTGTTGACATTTGATTTTCGAAGTGAAAAAGATTTAACCGCAAAGAGCGCAAAGATTTACGCAAAGGTTCGCAAAGTTTAAAACTAACTTTGCGAACCTTGCGCTTTTTTTCTTTGCGCTCTTTGCGGTTAGGCAAAACAGAAAAGTATAAAAAACAAAAAACCCGAATCCCGAAGCCTCGGGACTATTCGGGTTTTGTGGTACCTCCAGTCCCGAGGCTTCGGGAGAACCAGAGACACATTATAATTTTCTCTTAAGAAGAATATCTTTTAAGATTGATGGATCTGATATTATTTTAGCATTAAAGACTTTGCTTTTCATTCTTTTAATAAACTTTTCAAGATATAGTGCTTCACTTTTATTATCACACATAAAAGTTAAGACTACTTCCCAGTCTGAAGCAATTTTAGTGAAAGAATTTGCATAAAAATGATTTTGATGTTTAAAAATTCGTTCATCGATGTTGTTTGTTTCACCAATATAGAACTTTTGAGTAGAACTAGAATACAGGATATATAAGTAATGCATCTATAAAAAAGTATAAAAACAAAAAACCCGAATATTACTATTCGGGTTTTGTGGTACCTCCAGGGATCGAACCAGGGACACATGGATTTTCAGTCCATTGCTCTACCATCTGAGCTAAGGTACCGTGCTTGTTTGTTGCGGGTGCAAATATATAATCATTTTTGGTTTGTGCAAAACATTTTTTAGAAAAAATCTATTTGTATCTTCGCAATAGCAAAAATAGAAATATGATTTTAACGGTCGATGTTGGAAATACCAGAATTAAAGCGTCTGTATTTGAGGGTAATACTTCTTTAGAAAATTTTGTTTTTGAGAAAAATGAACTCGAAAAAAAAATTGAAAATATTTTAGAAAAATACCCAAATTGCTCCGATTTAGCTGTTGCTTCGGTTGGAAGTATCGAAAAACAATCTTTTTTAACTTTCGAAAATCGGTTAAAAGTTCATTTTTTTTCTCACGAAGATGTTTTTCCTTTCCATAATAAATACGCAACACCAAAAACTTTAGGTATCGATCGAATGATTTTGTCTGCTGGAGCAACCTTACAATTTCCAAAACAAAATCGTTTAGTTATTGATGCTGGAACTTGCATTACCTACGATTTTATCGACGAAAATGATAATTATCTAGGAGGAGCCATCTCTCCAGGCCTTCGTTTGAGATACGAATCACTTCATAATTTTACAGCCAGACTGCCGTTGTTAACATTAGAGACGCCTGATACATATATAGGAAACTCAACAGCACAGGCCATACATTCTGGCGTTGTGAACGGTTTCGTCTATGAGATTGACGGTTTTATCGATGAATATCGCAAAGAGTTTTCAAATTTTATCATAATTTTAACGGGAGGCGATGCAGATTTTTTGGCTAAACGATTAAAAAATACCATATTTGCCAATTCAAATTTCCTACTGGAGAGTTTGAACCAAACATATCAATATAAAATCGACAATGATTAAAAAAGTAATACTAAGCGCTTGTTTGCTTATATCGTTCGTTTCATTTGCTCAACAAGGTACTGCTTCACCTTATTCTTTTTTTGGAATAGGAGATGCAAGATTCAAGGGAACCCTTGAAAACAGATCTATGGCTGGAGTAGCAGTCGAGCAAGATTCGATTCACTTAAATTTAGATAACCCTGCAAGTTATGCCAGCTTAATGCAAACCACTTTTACAGTTGGAGGAACATTTGCTACTTCTAATCTAAAAACAAGTTCTAAATCAGAAAAAGCACAGCGCAGTACTTTCGATTACTTGGCATTAGGAATCCCAATGGGGAGATTTGGTGCTTCATTTGGTTTAATTCCAGTAAGTTCAGTTGGATACAAAATTCGTGAGGATAATTCAGCTACAGAAGGTGCAACCAGTACACAGCTTGATGGAAAAGGTGGTATAAACAAAGTGTATTTCGGTTTAGGATATAAAATTATGAAGAACTGGAATGTTGGGGTTGATGCACAATATAATTTTGGGAAAATTACAACAACAAGCATAGAGGCTATTACAGGAGTTCAAAATGGTACTGCAGAGGTAAATTCTTCAGAGCTGTCTGGTGTAGCTTTTAGTCTTGGAACGATGTACCAGCAAAAAATCGATAAAAAAATCGGCATATTTTCTAGTTTAAGCTATTCATTTGCAAGTAATTTAAATTCAGATAATACGAGAGTCATTTCTGTTCAGGGAGATCCAGATCCTTATGAATATCCTTCAAGCTCAACTAAATTGAAACTTCCAAATAAATTAAGCATTGGTTTAGGAGTAGGAGAAGCAAGAAAATGGCTTGTAGGAGCAAATATGACTTTTCAAGGAGATGGTCAGTTAGCAAACTATTATAACACTATGAGTAATGTAAGATACGAAAGCTATTCTAAATATGCTCTTGGTGGGTACTATCTTCCTAACTACGCTTCATTTACAAGTTATATGAGCAGAATTACATATAGAGCAGGTTTGAAATACGAAAAAATTGGTCTTATAGTTAATAATGAATCAATTAAAGATGTCGGAATGACATTGGGAGCAGGAATTCCAGTTCCAGGAACTTTTTCAAATGTGAATCTAGGAATTGAGTTTGGTAAACGTGGTACAACTGCCTCAGATTTAGTACAAGAAAACTACGTGAATTTTAGTTTGAGTTTCTCTTTCAACGACAAATGGTTTGTGAAGAGTAAATTCCAATAAACATAATATTTTATCTTTTCTAAACTCATTACAATTTACTACATTTGGCAAATGAATTTACCAAAAAGATATAGTCTAATAATTGTCACAGTATTTGCTGTGACAATGTTTTTTGGATGCGAAAGTAATTTTAAAGAAGTTCAGAAAATTAACTTCTCAGAGTTTGTTCCGGCAAGTGACGCCGATACAGTTAATATTAAATATACAGATTCTGGACGCATTACAGGGGTTTTAATTAGCCCTAAAATGCTTGATTATTCAAATCTTGATTTTCCGTTTACAGAATTTCCTAAAGGAATAGATGTTACTTTATACGATAAAAAACAAAAACGTACCTTTATAAAAGGAAACTACGCAGTTTCGTATAAAAATACGGGAATTATTGATTTGATTGGAAAAGTAAAAATCACATCTGAAGCGGGACAAAGTTTGGAAACAGAACAATTGTACTACGATCAGAAAAACGAGTGGTTTTATACCGAAAGGAAATTTAAGCTGACTGATGCAAAAGGAGTTTCTCACGGTCAGGGAATAGATTTTAGTAAAGATTTTAAAGTGATTAATTCACAGCGAGTAAGCGGTGAAATTGAATCAGATGAAGAATAAATAAAATTATGGGTTATTTAAAATATACACAATACGTTTACATCCTTTTTGCAGTTTTCTTTGCTTATGATGGTATCGTAAAGCTAAATGAAGGAGACGAGAGTTATCCATTCTATTTTGTGATTGCAGGAATGGCAATTTTTATGTTTTTCTTTAGGAGAAGATTTCTTAACAAGCACGACAATCGTAATAAAAAGCAATAAAAATGGAAATTAGTATTATAATAATATGTTTAATACTAGCGGCCTTTTTTTCTGGAATGGAAATCGCTTTTGTTTCCTCCAACAAAATTTATCTTGAAATAGAAAAGAAACAAGACGATTTTTTGTCTCGTATCTTGACCAGACTTACCGAAAATCCATCCAAATTTATTGCGGCCATGCTTATTGGCAACAATGTCGCTTTGGTGATTTACGGTTTTTTTATGGGCGATCTGATTTTAAATTGGATGGTTCGTTTTGGATTTGTTTTCTCAGAATGGTGGAATGTACTTATTCAGACACTTCTGGCAGCATTTATTGTTTTGGTGACTTCAGAATTTTTCCCGAAAGTATTTTTTCAGATTTATGCCAATTCCTTAATTAAAATTTTGGCACTTCCCGCTTACTTGTTTTACAGGTTATTCTACTACATTTCTACTTTCTTTATTTGGATTGCAGATTTTATACTCAGTAAATTCTTTAAAACAGAAGGAAGTCAGATTCATTTATTCAGCCGAATTGAACTCGGAAATTATATTACCGAACAAATGAGTACCGTTGAGGAAGATGAAGAAGTAGATTCTGAAATTCAAATTTTTCAAAATGCATTAGAATTTTCTGGGGTAAAAGCCCGAGATATAATGACGCCAAGAACAGAAATCGTTGATGTTGATTTGTTTGATACGGTAGATGATCTTAAAGAATTATTTATAGAAACAGGTTATTCGAAAATCATTATAAGTCAAAATTCATTAGATGATATTGTGGGTTATGTGCATTCGTTTGATTTATTTAAAAAGCCATCTACAATAAAGTCAGTTTTAATGACAGTTGAATTTGTTCCAGAAACAATTTTGATAAAAGATGTTTTGAACTTATTAATCAAAAAGCGAAAAAATGTAGCTGTTGTTTTGGACGAATATGGAGGAACTTCTGGAATTATCACAATTGAAGATATTGTAGAAGAACTTTTTGGCGAAATTGAAGACGAACATGATTTGGATGAAGAGCTAATTGAAGAAGAAATAGGCGAAGGCGAATATTTGTTTTCGACTCGATTAGATGTTGAATATCTAAATGAAACCTACAAATTGATGATTCCAGAAGAAGACTCTTATGGCACATTAGGAGGTTTTATTGTTAATCATACAAAAGAAATCCCACAAAAAGGAGATAAAATTGTAATAGATAGGTTTCATTTTTTTATAAAAGAGGCGTCAAATAAGAAAATAGAACTAGTCAAATTGACAATAAAAGATTGATTTTTTAAATTAATGAAAAAAAATGTGTAAAATAAAACGCTAGTTGTATTGTTATTAACTAGATAATTGTATTTTCGCAAACTGAATATAAAATTAACGATAATAAAATGGCAGTTTTAGCAAAAATTAGACAGCGTTCCGCTTTATTGATAGGAGTTATTGCACTTGCATTATTTGCATTTATAATACAAGATCTATTCACAAGAGGAACATTTGGTCAAAGTTCAAAAGATGTAGGAAGCATCGATGGAAAAGATATTTCATTTGAAGACTTTAGAGTTAAAGTTAGTAATGTTGAAAAAAGTGGGCAAGGAATAACTTCCACTGAAGCTGCAAACAGAGTTTGGGATCAAGAAGTTTCAATCGCTTTATTGTCATCTCAATTTGAGAAATTAGGATTGAGAGTTGGTGAAAAACACTTATTAGAGGTTTTAAAATCAGATCCAAACATTGGTAAAAACCCAATGTTCTTAAATGCAGCAGGAATTTTTGATGTTGTTAAGTTTAAAGATTACTTTAAATCAAACCCAGAAGCAGCACAATACATCGCTCAAAAAGAGAAAGATGCTGAATTGAATGCAAAATTTCAAATCTATAATACTTTAATTAAGTCAGGACTTTACACAACTGCTAGTGAAGGAAAATTAAAGTATGAAATGGAAGCTAATAAAGTGACTTTTGATTTTGCAGGAGCTCCTTATTCTTCTATTAAAGATAGTGAAGTAAAAATCTCTGATGATGAGATTATAGCTTACATGAAGAAAAACGAGAAAAAATTCAAAGCGGATGCAACTCGCGAAATTCAATATGTTTTAGTTGAAGACAAAGCTTCTAAAGAAGATGAGGCTGAAATTAAAGCTAAATTAACTGCATTATTGTCAGGAAGTGTTGTTTACAATGCAAAAACAGGTAAAAACGATACATTACCTGGATTTAAAAACGCTACAAACATTGCTGAATTTGTAAACGCAAATTCTGATGTTCCTTACGATTCAACTTACGTTCCTAAAAATGCATTACCTGCAATCGACGCTGATAAATTATTCAGCTTACCTGCTGGTGCAATTTACGGACCATACGTATACGGAAGATATTATGCTATCTCTAGATCTCAAGGATTTAAAGCTGGTGTTAATGCAAAAGCAAGTCATATCTTAATTGGTTACGAAGGATCTCAAACTCCAAATCCAAAAGAGAAAAGAACTAAAGAAGAAGCTAAAGCTAAAGCTGAAGAAATTTTAGCTCAAGTTCAAGCTAATCCAGATAGTTTTATGATGTTGGCTTTTACAAGTTCTGATGATTCATCTGCACAGCAAGGTGGTGATTTAGGATATTTTGGTCCTAACCAAATGGTAAAACCATTCAATGATTTTGTATTCAGCAACGGAATTGGTAAAATTGGTTTAGTAGAAACTCCATTCGGATTTCACATTATCAAAATTACAGACAAACAAGACGGAATTCGTTTAGCTACAATTGCTCAAAAAATTGAGCCATCTGAAGCTACTTCTGATAAAGTATTTACATTAGCAACTAAATTTGAAATGGATGCTGCTGATAAAGATTTTAATGCTGCAGCAAAAGAATTAGGTTTAAAAGTTGCTCAGCCAGTAAATGCAAAAGCTATGGATGAAGCGTTTGGACCATTAGGAAACCAACGTAACATTGTAAGATGGGCTTTCGATAAAGAAACAAGTACTGGAGATGTAAAACGTTTTGAAATTGCAAACATCGGACACGTTATTGCACAATACAAAGGTGAAAACAAATCAGGTTTAGTTTCTGTTTCAATGGCAAGACCTTATGTTGAGCCAATCTTGAAAAACAAGAAAAAAGCTGAAATCTTAAAAGAGAAAATGAAAGGTTCAAGCCTTGAAGCTATTGCTAAAGCTGCTGGAGTTGCTGTACAACAAGCTGCAGATTTAACTTTAGACAATCCGGTTTTACCTGGAGGAGTTGGACAAGAGCCACAAGTTGTAGGAAATGCATTTGCTTTAACTGCTAACAAAATTTCTGCTCCAATTGAAGGAAATACAGGTGTTTATGTAGTTAAAAACATTAAAACTGTAAAAGCTCCTGCAATTGCTAATCATGCTGCTTATGTAGAGAAAGTAAAAGCTCAAAGCGCATCTGATGCAAACAGAGTATTGCCAGCATTGAAAAACAACGCTAAAATTGAAGATAACAGATTACAATTCAACTACTAAGAATTAGTAAATCATCTTAATAAAACCCGAAACGTCTTTGATGTTTCGGGTTTCTTTTTTTATTAAAATACTGGAATTCTGTTTTGTAAGCTTTTTTTGTTAATTTTCTAATAGTATATAGGAATAATCGAAATTTAGCCGGAAAAATTTGTGATATTGAAATTAATACAGTTAATTTGTCCGAATTTTTATTTTAACATATTTTTGGCACACCAAAAACATTGAAATAAAAAGGAATCAGGACCCAATTGACAAATATTTTATAATCAAACATTTAATGTTTTTTACTTTTAATTTTTTTCGAAAAAAGCAGAGAGTATATACCAAAATTGAAAGTCATATTTTCGGGATTATTACAGAGCTTTTAAAAGTTGGCAGCACCGACATCAATGTTGATGAATTGGGTGGAAAATATTATTTGAGTAACGAAGAGCAACATTTTAAAGTTACAATCTTAAGTAACGATTATGTTATTAGATTAACCAATACGCATGATTCTGTAGCAGAAAAATATGATAAAGTTTTTGTCGAAGATGTTTTGCGAGCTGTAAAAGAAGAAAAACACCGCCGAATGGAAGTTGTTTATGATTCTATCACAAACAGCATCGAAAAAATGGCAGAACGCTTGCATAACAGACTTATAGAATCAAATGAGCAAGAAAGTAAATCTGTTCGTCGTTTAGAGACAAAAGATCTTGAAAACGGTCAAAAAGTAAATTGCTAAATCTTTTTGAGGTATTTTTTACAATATCATTTCCTCATACGTTAAGATAGTTTCATAGCCTTTATTCAAAAAGTACTCTTTTGGGTTGTTGTTGGATACAACCATTACGAAATCGCCTCCCCAAGCCCCAAGGCTTTTAATTACACCATTAAAATCAGGAAAAACAGCTTCTTTGATAGTCTGCATTTCTAAGATATTGCTTAAATGAATTTCATGTTTCTGAACTGCAGCAGCAAATTCTTTTAGCGTTTTTGCGTGAAGAATTGAATTGGTAATCTTGTTGTTTTCAGCAACTTTTTCAGTCAAATGATTATTCTTATGATTGTTGTATGAATATATGGCTGATTTGCTGTTTTGTTTTTTATTAAGATAAACAAAATAAATATGGTCTTTAAAATCTGGGTTAAATTCAACCTGCTCAACAAAATTATCTTTTGTACGGTACAAAACAGGAGTATTGTTTTGTGCACAAGCAATATCATAACCACTTCCGCCAAAACTATTCTTTAATAGAGTATAAGCATTAATTCCTGCCCATTGCGCAATATTATTGATAAGCGTCGAAGAAGTTCCTAAACCCCAATTTCTTGGAAAAGTTAAATGAGTGCTTACTTTATATCCGTTTGCACTATCTATAAATTTTGGGTTTAAAACATAAGCTTCATGTAGAATATTAACCAAGGTTGATTTTACAGTATCAATTGCTGGATCTGATCCTTTTATGACTTCATCAAATGAGATTGTTTCTTCAAACCATAAGTGTTTGTCGTAATCATAACTTTTCCATTCGATCTGTTTGTTGTCTAAATCTTCAATGACTAAATCCTGACCAAATTTTGTAGGTAATGCAAAAGCATCTGCTCCGTCTAAAACGAGATATTCACCAGCGATAAAAAGTTTCCCGTTGCTATAAAAGGTTGTTGACATATTTTTTTCATTATATAAATTCCAAATCTCAAATTCCAAGTGCAAATATTGGAATTTGGAATTTATCCCGAAATTTAGGGATTGGAATTTTTTAACTCGGTTATTTTCTTAAGTTCTCAATAAATTCTACTACAGCACTGTGAGAAACGGCTGTTTTTTTGAAGTGCGCTTTAATTAAATGGCGTTCTTCGTCAGTAGCTTCAAATTGATTGATGATATTATTAAGGTGCATTTTCATATGACCTTCCTGAATTCCTGTAGTCGTTAACGAACGTAATGCTGCAAAGTTTTGTGCTAAACCAGCGACGGCAACAATTTCCATTAATTCTGTAGCAGAAGGTTTTTCTAAAATATCTAAACATAATTTTACCAATGGATGTAAAGAGGTTAATCCTCCAACTGTACCCACTGCAAGCGGAATTTCAAGCCAAAAAGTAAAAATGCCATTTTCAATTTTAGCGTGCGATAAACTTGCATATTGGCCATTTTTTGCAGCATAAGCATGAACACCAGCTTCTACAGCTCTGAAATCATTTCCAGTTGCTAGAATTACAGCATCTACACCATTCATGATTCCTTTATTATGTGTGACCGCTCTAAAAGGCTCAACTTCTGCAATTTGAACAGCTTGCACAAAACGTTCGGCAAATTCTTGGGGATTTGTAATGTGTTTTTCAGCCAATTCTTCAATCGGACAAGAAACTTCAGCTCTAACAAGACAATGCGGAACATAATTAGATAAAATACTCATAATGACTTCTAGCTTTTCGCCATTTTCACATAAGTCTGAGTTTTGAGCTTCTTCTTTTAAAGTCGTTGCAAATTGCTCTAAACATGAATTTATAAAATTCGCTCCCATGCTGTCTTTGGTTTCAAAAGTTGCATGAAGCTGATAGTAATTTTCAAGTAAACTTCTCTTGTCTTTCAGTTTAATATCTAAAATACCACCGCCACGCTGCTGCATGTTTTTAGTAATGCTTTGCGTTTCTGAAAAGAATTTAGGTTTTATTTGGTCAAAAAACTGAGTTAGTTTTTCTGCGTCTCCGCTATAAATAAAATGAACCTGACCAATTTTTTCGGTATTAATAATTGTAGCTTTAAAACCGCCTCTTGTCGACCAATATTTTGCTGCTTTTGAAGCTGCGGCAACCACAGAACTTTCTTCAATTGCCATTGGAATGGTTTTGTATTTTCCGTTGATTAAAAAGTTAGGAGCAACTCCAAGTGGGATATAAAGGTTTGTAATGGTGTTTTCGATAAATTCGTCATGAAGCTGTTGAAGCTTTTCGTCTGAATTCCAGTAATTTCTTATAATATTTTGAGCCTCTTCAGGGTTCGAAAAATATTCATTTGCAATCCAGTTGATTTTTTCTTTTTTGGATAATTTAGAAAATCCGGCAACAGCGTTGTTCATTCTCAGTATATTAAATAATAATGTTGCGGCAAATATACCATTTTAAGAGATTTGTTTAAAATCTATTTTAAAATACAGAACTCCGCAATCGTTATTTTTTTTAACATTTAACACTTAAAATGTGTATTATGTTTATTTTTTTCACTAAAATTGGGCTCTTTTTTATATTTAAATTAATTGTAATGAGTACAAGTAGAATTACTGTAATACTTTTATTTCTAGTCGCGACCGTTTTTGGTCAACAAAAAATCACTATCGATAATATTTACGGCGGAACATTTCGAGCAAAAGGAATGGACCAAATGCAATCCTTAAAAAACACGAATCAATATACTGTTTTAAATGTCGATCAGGCTAGCAGAAGTATGCAGGTTGATTTGTATGATTTTGCAACTTTAAAGAAAGTTTCGAATTTAATTGACACAAAAAACTTTGCAGCACTTGCAGGCGGAATTGATGGTTATACTTTTGATGCTTCTGAAAAAAAGATGCTAATCGCTTGTAATTCAAACAAAATTTTCCGTCACTCTTTTACTGCAGATTATTTCGTTTATGATATCGCAGGGAAAACATTGACAAAATTGGTTGACTCTCAAATTCAAGAACCAACTTTCTCGCCTGACGGAACAAAAATAGCTTACGCAAAACAAAATAACTTATATGTTTATGATGTAGCTGCTAAAAAAGCTGTGGCAATTACAACAGATGGTAAAAAGAATGCTGTTATAAATGGTATTACGGACTGGGTTTATGAAGAAGAATTTGCTTTTGTTCGTGCCTTTGACTGGAGCAAAGACAGTAAAAAAGTAGCTTATATTCGTTTTGACGAAAGCCAGGTTCCTGAGTTTTCAATGTCAATATTTCAGAAAGATTTGTACCCAACAATTGAAACTTTTAAATATCCTAAAGCAGGAGAGAAAAACTCAGAAGTTTCATTACATATATATGATGTAGCTGCTGGAGCAACAAAAAAAGTTGATTTAGGTAATTATAATGATTTCTACATTGCTCGTTTACAATGGACAAATGATGCAAATGTTCTTTCTGCACAAGTTTTAAATCGCCATCAAGATAATTTAGATTTATTGTTTGTTGATGGAAATACTGCCGCTGCAAAAGTAGTTTTAAATGAAAAAGATAAAGCTTACGTTGATGTAACAGATAATTTAACTTTTTTAAAAGACAACAGTTTTATCTGGACGAGTGAAAAAGATGGTTTTAATCATATCTATTTATATGATAAAACAGGAAAGCTTAAAAATCAAGTTACAAAAGGAAACTGGGAAGTAACCAATTACTACGGTTTCGACGAAAAAACAAAAACTATTTTCTACCAATCTACAGAAAATGGTTCAATCAATAGAGATCTTTACAGAATTGGATTAGACGGAAAAAACAAATTACGTTTATCTAAAAAAACAGGAACAAGCGCTGCAACTTTCAGCCCTAACTTCGAATATTTCATTACAACTTTCTCAAGTAATTTAGTACCTACGACTTATACTTTAAATGAGTCAAAAACAGGAAAAGAAATTCAGGTTATCGAAAATAATCAAGCTCTTGCTGATAAATTGAAAGCTTATAACCTTCCTGCAAAAGAATTTTTTGTTTTAAAAACGGCAAAAGGAAACGAATTAAATGCATGGATTTTAAAGCCAAAAGATTTTGATCCTTCAAAAAAATATCCAGTTTTAATGTACCAATATTCTGGTCCAGGATCTCAGCAAGTAAATAACGATTGGAATAATTCTGATGATTATTGGTTTGTATCTCTTACTCAGCAAGGTTATATCGTAGCTTGTGTTGACGGAAGAGGAACTGGTTTTAAAGGAGCAGATTTCAAAAAAGTAACTCAAAAAGAATTAGGGAAATATGAGGTAGAAGATCAAATCGATGCTGCTAAAGTAATTGGTTCTTATGCTTATGTTGATCCTGCTAGAATTGGAATTTTCGGATGGAGCTTTGGAGGTTTTATGGCTTCTAATTGCATTTTCCAAGGAAATGATGTTTTCAAAATGGCAATTGCTGTAGCTCCAGTAACAAACTGGCGTTTTTATGACAGTGTTTACACAGAAAGATACATGCAGACTCCACAAGAAAATGCTAGCGGATACGATCAAAACTCACCAATCAATCACGTTGATAAACTGAAAGGTAAATTTTTATTGATTCACGGTTCTGCTGATGACAACGTTCACGTTCAGAATTCGATGCAAATGATGGAAGCTTTAATTCAAGCAAATAAACAATTTGATTCTCAAATTTATCCAGATAAAAATCATGGTATTTATGGCGGAAAAACTAGAGTTCAGCTATATAATAAAATGACTAATTTCATCAAAGAAAATCTATAATCTAAATCTTTTATACTTAATTAAATAAGCGAATAATATGGGAGAAACTCAAGTAAAAACTGCACATCCAAAAGGGCTTTGGGTATTGTTTGGAACGGAGATGTGGGAGCGGTTCAATTTTTATGGAATGCGGGCTTTATTGACTTTATTTCTTGTAAATTCATTATTAATGAAAGAAGAAGAAGCCTCTTTAATTTATGGAGGTTTCCTTGGACTTTGTTATTTAACACCAATGTTAGGTGGTTTTATTGCCGATCGTTTTTTAGGAAATAGAAATTGTATTCTTTTAGGCGGATTATTGATGGCCTTAGGACAAATGCTTTTATTTACAAGTGGAAGTGTTTTTGAATCTAATTTGGGTCTTGCAAAAACAATTATGTATTGCGGATTAGGTGTAATTGTTTTTGGTAACGGATTCTTCAAGCCAAATATTTCTAGTATGGTTGGAAGTTTGTATCCAAAACAAGAAAAAACAAAATTAGATAGTGCCTTTACTATTTTCTATATGGGAATTAACATTGGAGCTTTTTTAGGTCAGTCAATCTGTCCTTTATTAGGAGATGTTAAAGATGCTGGAGGTGTTAGAGATATTCACGCTTTTAGATGGGGATTCATGGCGGCTTCTGTTGCGATGTTATTAGGAACAATTCTTTTTTACTTCTTAAAAAATAAATATGTAGTTTCTCCAGAAGGAAAACCATTAGGAGGACTTCCTTCTAAAAATGATGCTTCAGATTTTGAAGAAGGAGAAGCGCAAACAGCAAACTTTTCTACTAAAGCTTTGGTAAGTGCGGCAGTTGCATTTATTGCTTTAGGATTCTTTTTTCATTATGTTGTAGGTCAAAATTTAATTTATACTTTAATTTATTCAAGTGGTCTTGCATTAGCAGGATTAATTATTTCTGATACTTCTTTAACGAAAGTCGAAAGAGACAGAATTATTGTAATTTATATCGTTTCATTCTTTATTATTTTCTTTTGGGCGGCATTTGAACAGGCGGGTTCATCTTTGACTTTCATTGCCGATAACCAAACTGACAGACATTTCTTTGGTTGGGCAATGCCACCGTCAATGGTTCAGATTTTTAATGGAATGTTTGTTGTGTTTTTAGCGGTTCCATTTAGTATTTTATGGGATACTTTAAGAGCTAAAGGAAAAGAACCGATTTCACCAGTAAAATTAGCTGTTGGGTTAGTAGTAATTTCTATGAGTTTCTTAATGATCGCAACTCAGGTTTCTTACATTGGAACTTCGGGTCTTTTATTAGTTAAATGGCTTATTTTATTATATTTCCTAAATACATGTGCTGAGTTATGTTTATCTCCAATTGGTTTATCATTGGTTGGTAAATTATCTCCAAAACGTTTTGCTTCATTGTTGTACGGAGTATTCTTTTTATCTAATGCATCAGGTTACGCTTTAGGAGGAACTTTAGGTTCTATCTTGCCAGCAACTGGAGATAAATTTGCAAAAGCAAAAGAACTTGGAATCGATCTACAAGCAGTTTTAGATAAAAAAATAACACTTGCGGCAGATCAATTGGCTTTGTTAGATCATCATCAAATTAGTGCGCAAAATCCAATTTTTGCAGGATTTGAAATCCATAACTTATATGAATTCTTTATGGTATTTGTTGTTTTAACAGGTATTGCTGCAATTTTATTGTTTGCCTTAACGCCATTGTTGAAGAAATTAATGCACGGTGTTAGATAATATGGAAAACAAAATTACTCTAGAAGAAATTCAAAATTTCGAAGGCAAGTACCCAAAGCAATTGTGGTACTTGTTTTTTGTTGAAATGTGGGAACGTTTCTGTTTTTATGGAATGCGTGGTGTTCTTGTAATTTTTATGGTAGATCAGCTTTTTTTAAAAGATGAGCATGCCAATTTACAATATGGAGCTATTCAGGCTTTTGTATATGCTTTTACTTTTGTCGGAGGTATTTTTGCTGATAAAGTTTTAGGATTTAAAAAATCATTATTTTTCGGAGCAATCGTCATGATTCTTGGAAATCTTTTGATTGCTTTTTCTCCACAGGAAATGTTTTACTACGGAATTGCTTTCTCTATTATTGGAACAGGTTTTTTTAAGCCAAACGTTTCATCAATGGTTGGAGAGTTGTACAAAGAAGATGATGGAAGAAGAGATGCGGGTTACGGAATGTTTTACGCGGGAATCAATGTTGGAGGTCTTTTTGGAGGTGCTTTATGTGTTTATTTGGGAAAATATTATTCATGGCAATTGTGTTTTTTATCGGCAGCTTTGGTAATGTTATTGGGATTGATCACATTCTTGTTTACTAAAAAATATTTAGGTCCAATTGGAGATTCTCCATTATTAGATTTAAAACCATCTACAAGAAGAATCCGTGAAATTGCTGTATATGTCCTTTCGCTTTTAAGTATTCCGTTTATCTTCATAATGGTTAAAAATACCGACTATACGGATTATTTCATGTATACGATTGGTATAATTGCAGTTACGTATTTTTCGTATGAATTAATAAAATTAGGAGACATTAAACTTCAGAAAAAGCTTTTTGCAGCTTTCTTATTTGTCTTTTTCTATTTATTATTTAACGCGATTTACGAACAAAGTGGAGGATCTTTATCTCTTTTTGCTAAAGATAATTTAGATAGTAAATTATTGTTTTTTACAATCGATCCAAATATAATTAACAACAGTTCTAATACTTTCTTTGTTGTTGTATTAAGTCCGCTGATTGGTTTATTGTGGATTTGGATGGGGAAAAGGAAAATTGAGCCAAATACATTGATCAAATTCGGAATTGGATTTTTGTTTTTAGCAGCTTCATTTTACATTTTCTATTTGACTAGATTTTTTGCTAATGCCAAAGGAATTGCTTCTTTGAATGTATTTACGTTTGCGTATCTAGTTACAACAATTGGTGAGCTTTGTTTAGGGCCAATCGGAATGTCTATTATTACAAAATTATCTCCAAAAAGATTATTTGGAATGATGATGGGATTGTGGTTCTTAGCTGCGGCATTTGGACAATTGTTTGCTGGAAAACTAGGAGCTGAAATTTCAAGATCAAATACAGGAGATACTTTATTGTCTAAATTGCAATCTTATACAGAAGGTTACTATCAACTGGCTATTTATTCTCTTGTTGCTGGAGTTGTTTTAATTGCACTTTCGCCTGTAATTAAAAAATTAATGCAAGAAGTAAAATAGCAGTGTATTTTGCAATCTGATTTTATGTAAATTTGTGGAAAATTTCTCATTATGAAAAAAATAGTACTTATTGTTTTGTTTTTAATTGGCGCAGCTAATCTACAAGCGCAAGAATTAAAATGGTACACAGATGTAAGAGAAGCGATTGCTGTAAGTAATAAAGAACAAAAACCTATGTTGATGTTCTTTACAGGAAGCGATTGGTGTGGTTGGTGTATTCGTTTGCAAAATGAAGTTTTAAAAACTGCTGAGTTTAAAAAATGGGCAACAGATAATGTAGTTTTAGTAGAATTAGATTATCCAAGATCTGTTCCTCAAACTCCAGAACTTAAAAGTCAGAATAACGAATTGCAGCAAGCTTTTGCAATTCAAGGATTTCCAACTATTTTCTTCACAAGTGCAGAAACTAAAGATGGAAGAGTTAATTTTAAAGGTCTTGGTAAAACAGGATATGTTGCAGGTGGGCCATCTGCTTGGTTGACTGTTGCAGAAGGAATAGTTCATCCAAAGAAATCATAAGTTTAAAATTTAAATAAAAATAAGAAAAGCCTCTTACGAATTGTAAGAGGCTTTTTTGTTGTTTAGTAAGAAAAATTCTTTGGTTTGTGGGGGTTGTTTGCGTATTTTGTATTTTATTATAGATAAAAAAACACATAATGTATTTTTTGTGTAAATAAAAATTGGATAATTGAAATATAATGTTAATTTCGTCTTGCTAATCTAACCAAAACCAAATTTATATGACTAAAAAATTACTTATCCTACTGTTTTTTTTAGGTTCATTTATGATGCAAGCACAAAATCTAGCATGGAGAACAAACATGACAGATGCTATTGCTATAAGTAATGAGCAGAAAAAGCCAATGTTGATTTTATTCACTGCCTCAGGTGTACCAGAAAATCTCCAAAACGAAATCTTTAAAACGCCTGATTTTGCTGTTTGGTCGCGTGATAACGTGGTCTTAGTAAAATTAGATTTATCTGACATGAATGCTTCAGATAGTGACCGCGAACAAAATGCAAAATTGAAAAACGCATTTGGAGTTCAAGATCTTCCAGAAGTTTGCTACGCAATGGCTTCTATCAGAAAAAATAAAACAACGTTCAGTGCTTTAGGCAAAATTGCATATAAACCTGGCGGAGCAAAAGCTTGGATTGCAGAATCGAACGCGATTTTGCATCCGGCAGAATAGTTAAGGATTTCATTTGACTTTTATTTTAATTTTTTTAATCCCTTTCTGTTTTAATAGAAAGGGATTTTTTTTAAACACTATCGAAAATTTGATTATTTTTATTAGTGTTTATTTCACATTTATTAAAAAAACGTCAATTTATTGTCAATTTAATTTTAATGCTTAAATATTGGTTTTTAATTGATTAAAAAGTTCATTGGATGCTGTTTTTGTATTATTTTAGACCTTATTAACATAACCAAAACCCAAATTATATGCCTAAAAATCTACTTATCCTACTACTATTATTAAGTCCTTTTTTTATCAATGCGCAGACTGTAACTTGGAGAACAGATATTAATGATGCTGTTGCTGTAAGTGCAGAAAAAAGAATGCCATTATTGATCTTTTTCACTGGTCAAGGTGTTAGTCCGCAACTGCAAAATGAGATTTTTTCTACTCAAGATTTTGAGGAGTGGTCCCGTAAAAATGTTATTTTGGTAAAACTAGACTTATCAGATCCTTCAATTCCGGATGCAACCAAAGAACAAAACTTAATGTTAAAGAATGCTTTAGGTATTGAAGAAATTCCGCAAGTGTGTTTTTCCGAAGTTACAGTTAGAAAAGGGAAAACCAATTTTAATAAATTAGGACTCATTGCTTATGTGTCGTCAGGTGTCAAAGCTTGGATATCTGAATCAAATTCGATCTTAAATCCAGAATAAAAATCATAATCTATAATATCCCTTTTCATTCGTTGCATGAAAAGGGATATTTTTTTTGGAACAGCTATTTTTCCAACTTTTCTGAATTGTTTTTGAATTAGAACCATCAGCAATAACAATTTTTGGCTGTATATTGTTTAGTAATCTATCCAAATTAATTTTAGGATCTTGAGTAAGAATTAATATGTCAGGCTTTAGTTTGTTTGAATAAATTTTAGTGCTGTCAATAATTAAAATTCTTGATTTCTTAAAATAGAGTAAATTTTTAAGTCCTTTTACTTTGTTTAAAGTAATTGAGTTGCCTACAAGGTATGAATTCACATTTCTATTGTTTTCTTTTTTATTGATAACAGTATCTCGGGTAAAAAGTGTCAAGTTTTTCCCGATACGTTCAGAAATGAGCGTGTTCTTTTTCTCATTATAAACAATCAATTCTTCTTCGTTTTCGACTTGTATTTTAGTAAAAATAAAAGCAAGTTGAACAGTAATAATGGAAACAAACAGAAATATTAGTTTGCTATAGTTTGGCTTTTTAACCCAAATAATAGAGAATATTATAAAGAATGAAATGGCTATTAAATGATAAAAATTGAAGCTGATATCTCTTATAACAAAAGAATCGATTGAAGCAACTGCGTGAATCATTAGATTTAGGAGGTAAATGCTTTTCTCAAAAATCATGGTTATAAACAGTGGAGGATTGGTGAAAATTGCAATAATCATAACCACAATTCCAGCAATCATTATAAACGATAGAACAGGAAGTATGATAATATTCGTCACGAAAAATAAACCTGGAAATTGATGGAAATAATATAAACATAACGGTAAAGTGCCAATTTGCGCCGCGAAAGAAACTGTCAATGCTTCCCAAATGTAAACCGTAAATTTATTTTTTGGTTTGTAGATGTTTTTTAGAATTGGCTGTAGCCAAAGAATAAAAAATAGCGCGATGTAACTCAATTGAAATCCAACATCAAATAAAAAATAAGGTTCAAAGAGTAATATCAATAAAATGGAAACTAATAAAGTGTGATAGATATTCCCGTTTCTACGCAAATGATTTCCAATTGCAACAAAAGAAAACATAACAACAGATCTTAGAACTGAAGGGGATAAACCAGAAATAATGGCAAATCCTGCTAATGATATTAGAATTGAAGCAAGTTTAAAAAAAGATCCTTTCTTTGTATTTGGAATTGGCTTAAGAATAAAAGTGATAAAAAGCATTATAAAGCCCACGTGCAACCCCGAAACAGATAAGATATGTGTAGCTCCAGAATATTGATAATCTTGGATTATATCTTGTGAAATTTCCTGTTGTTGACCTAAAATTAAAGCCAAAGCAACATTCATTTCAGATGTGCTGAATTTTGATTTTTCGAGATTTGAAATTATTCTTGAATGCAGTTTGGCGCAGTAATACCAAATGTCTTTTTGAATAGTTTTATTTACTAGAATTTCATTTTTTTGACAATAGATTTGAGCATAAATCTGTTTGTCTGCCAAGTATTTGCTATAGTCAAATTGATTTGGATTTTTATTTGATTTGTTTCGCTGTAAAGTGTTTTTGACTTTAATAGTATTTCCAATGATTAAATGATTTATACTACTGTCTTTTTGGACGTTTACAATTATTTTTCCAGAATAAGTCTTTCCAGAAATTGTTTTTATTAGACCAATATAGCGATCAGCATAATCGTTGCTTTTTAATTTTTCTCTTAAAATTAAAGTAACAATTTGTGGTTTTTCAAAAGCAATTTTACAATTAAAATAATGGTTCTTCTGAAGATTCTCGGTATGGCTCAGAAGAGTTAGTGCGCCAATGCAGAAGGATAAAAAATAAGCAGAAAGTCCGAAAAGAATAGATTTATTATTATGCTTTAAATTGAGAAAATATGCTATGCAAAATAATATAAAGCAGAATGATAACGAAAAAAGTATCGTTGAAATAGGGAAATGCAAATAATAGGAAGCGATAACGCCCAATATAAAGGCGATTGTAATTTTTACTAACGGAAAATCTAATACTTTCATGGCCTAAAAGTATTAAATATTTTGTAAGAAAAATAATAAAAAAGCAATTTAAGGAATAACTCGATTTACCTGTTCAAAAGAATTTTTATAGTACGGTTCTTTTGTCGATGAAATGATTACGCCTTTGGATGTAGAAGAATGAACAAATTTTATTTCATCAGAATTAACTTCTGTAATTAATCCGACGTGATTGATTTGTCTGCTTTTATTGGTTTTAAAGAAAATTAAATCGCCCTTTTTAGCATCATTTAACGGAATCACTTTTCCAACTTTAGCTTGATCGTAAGAACTTCTAGGAAGTTTTATGTTTTCGCTTTCAAAAGTAGTGTAAACTAATCCAGAACAGTCGAATCCGCTTTTTGTAGTTCCGCCAGCTTTGTAACGAACTCCAATATTATCAGTTGCTTTTTCTACTATATTATTAGCCAGTGATCTGTTTTCCTTTTTCGATTCGCTTTTGTTTACCACCGAAGAAGTCGATTTACATGAAGTAAAAGCAACTGTGAAAAGCAGAAAAATGATTATCCTTTTCAAAATTAATTTTGTTTTAAATCTGCAACAATAAGTTTTGCGGTGTTTTTGCTTGCGCCAACTCCTCCAAGTTTTTGCTCCAAAATATCATAGTTTTGAAGAACTTTATTGCGATATTCAGGATCTAATAACTTTTGAAGCTCTTCTTTAATTCGCTTTTTATTGCATTCTCCTTGAATCAATTCGGTTACAACTTCTTGATCCATAATTAAATTTACAAGAGAAATGTATTTTAATGTAATGATGCGTTTTGCAATTTGATAGGAAACTTCGCTTCCTTTATAACAAACTACTTCAGGCACTTTAAAGAGTGCTGTTTCGAGAGTTGCAGTTCCAGAAGTCACTAAAGCAGCTGTTGACGAACGAAGCAAATCGTAAGTTTTATTCGAAACAAATGCAATGTTTTTGTTTTTAATAAATTGCTGATAAAACTCGTAATCTTGACTTGGTGCGCCAGCAATAACAAATTCGTAATCCTGAAAATCATCAACAACACTTAGCATTACGCTCAACATTTTAGTGATTTCTTGTTTACGGCTTCCTGGAAGAACGGCAATGATTGGCTTTTCTCCTAACTGATT
>Ga0160502_100411_pt1 | contig 32379 bp, 29 predicted proteins | sample DIDnMG_14_FD_108237 | JGI IMG/M metagenome (GOLD analysis project Ga0160502, IMG submission 108237) | Enriched soil microbial communities from UW Madison campus, WI, USA - DID2933_E24_Xylan MG | ecosystem: Environmental > Terrestrial > Soil > Unclassified | place: USA: Madison, Wisconsin... | reverse complement strand
GGTACATTAATAGCGCAACAATTTTTGGGAAAACAAGATAATTTACTGAGTTAACTCCCATAACTTCTAAAGCATCAATTTGCTCTGTAACACGCATTGTTCCGATACTAGAAGTAATGTAAGATCCCATTTTTCCGGCCATAATTACCGAAATAAAAGTAGGAGCAAACTCCAAAACTACAGATTGACGTGTCGCAAAACCAATTAAATATTTTGGGATTAATGGATTAGTTAAGTTTAATGCCGTCTGAATGGCAACAACTCCCCCAATGAAGAAAGATATAAAGCAGACAATTCCAAGTGAATCAATAATCAAATCATCAATTTCTTTGAAAATTAAATTTTTCATAACAGGCCATTTGGTCTGTTTATTGAAAATTTCTTTCAGCATTAAAAAATATTTTCCTACTTGGGATAAATAACGAATTAGCATCATAAGTTTTAAATATTGGCTAAGGTAAAAAGAAGTTATGAGTTATGAGTTATGAGTTCAGTTTTTTCGAGTGTTTTACCAATCAAATTAACTTTTCTTTCATTTTTTTCAAACGATAATTTCTAATAAATTTAGCTTGTTCAGGTGTAACTAATAAAGGTGTTTTTGCTTTTTTACCTTTCCAAAAACCTCTTATATAGTCTAAAAATAGAAATGGTTTTTTCTTCATCATCGCCAATTTTGCCGATGCAATTGCCGTGATCCAGAAACCATATCCTAAAGTATAAAAAGCTTCGCCTTGTTTGTAACGAGCTGTTTTGTTGTAATTTGCTCCAGTCGGCTTTAAATGTTTTACATGTAAAGATTCGTCAGTGATAATTTTCCAATCGTAATATTTACAAAGTAATTCATCAACAGTGTCCCAACCCATTGCTGGGCGTAAACCGCCAATTTGCTGATAGGTTTCTTTTCGATATGCTTTTAAAGCTCCTCGAATATGATCTTTATCGGTAAGATTTTCTAAAACCCATTCGCCATTTTTATCGATGTAACAGAATCCGCCAGCCATTCCAACTTTTGAATCTGATTCGAAATGTTTGATAATGGTTTCGAAATAATTTGGCGGAAAAATTAAGTCACCGTCGATTTTTACAATAATATCGTAATCAGAATCTAAAGTTTCAAAACCTTTCTGAAAAGCTTGAATCACTTTACTTCCAGGCATATGAATAGCATCTGAAGTTTTGTTGACAACAGAAATATACGGATTTTCTTTTGCGAAGCTTAATACAACTTCTTCCGTTTTATCAGTTGAATTGTCGTTCACAACGACCACTTTTGATGGCAAAACAGTCTGAGAAACCAAAGATTGTAAAGTCAAGCCAATGAGATCTTGCTCGTTATGCGCGGGAATGACGATGTAATATTTCATTTTAAGAATTTTAGTCCCGAAGCCTCGGGATTAGATTTTAAATTTTAGATTCTGTGAAAGTCATCTAAAAATCAAAAATCAAAAATCGTTAATCAGCAATCTTAGTTCTTGACTTTTTCAGCCACAACAATATAATATCTTGGAGTGAAATATCTTAGTAATGGTCTGATTCCAAGTTTTTTTACCGGATGTGTAAATTGCAGACGATCTGTGATTTTCCATCCTGTTTTTTCTAAAAGCCAGTCCAACTGCCAATCTTCAAATTCATGATAATGTCTGTCCCACATATCAGTTTTAGATCGATATGCTGGTGAAAACCATAAACGTAACGGAATTGAAATTAACAATTTGTCACATTTTACGTTTTGTAAAATTGTGTATGGATTTAGCAAATGTTCGAAAATTTCAAATGCAGTAAAAACAGTATATTCTTCTGTTTGTAAAGCTGTATGATCGTTATCTAAATCTTCACCTTTTGTGTTTTTTACAGTATAACCATTTTCTTCCATTATTTTAGAAAACGGATTTGGAACTCCAAAATCAAAAATGGTTTCTGATGTGCTAACGTGTTTTTGTAAAAACTCTAAGGTAAGTTTGAATCTTTTATTCGGAAACGTTTTTTCGTACATAGTCTTGCGAGGAACGAAACAATCTCTCGTTCTTGATTTTAATTAGGTCGCAAATATACTAAAAAAGTCCGCATCTTATAGTGCGGACTTTTTTAGTTTTCAGTCTCAGTCACAGTTTTCAGTCTATGAAACTGAAAACTGCGACCGCAAACCGCGACTAGTATCTGTAAACAAAAGCATTAATATTCATCCCCGCTCCAACTGAAGCAAAAATGACAACATCGCCTTTATTGATTTCGTGGTTTTCAATTTTTCCTTGAAGAATCAAATCGTATAAAGTTGGAACGGTTGCAACACTGCTGTTTCCTAAATCATGAATACTCATTGGCATAATATCTTTAGGCGCAGTTTTGTCGTATAATTTATAGAAACGTTCGATAATAGCCTCGTCCATTTTTTCATTTGCTTGATGAATCAGGATTTTTTTCACATCGTCGATAGCAATTCCGCTTTGATCTAAACAGCTTTTCATTGCTAATGGAACGTTGCTTAAAGCAAATTCGTAAATTTTACGACCGTACATTTTGATGTATTTAATATCTGGATCTAAATCTGGATTGTATGATTTTCCGAAGAAAAGATAATTTGCTTCATCATTAGCATAAGTGGCACTTTCATAAGATAATAATCCAGATTCATCTGTAGAAGCTTCTAAAATTGAAACTCCAGCTCCGTCAGAATAAATCATTGAATCGCGATCGTGATCATCAACAACTCTAGATAAAGTTTCAGCTCCAATTACCATTACTCTTTTTGCCATTCCAGATTTAATGAAAGCATTTGCTTGTAAAACACCTTCGATCCATCCTGGACATCCAAAAAGAATATCATAAGCCACACATTTTGGATTTCTTATTCCTAATTTGTTTTTAACACGAGTTGCCAAACTTGGTAAAATATCCGTTTGGTGTGTTCCTGTTTTTACATCGCCAAAATTGTGAGCGAAAATAATATAGTCTAAAGTTTCTGCATCGATTCCTGCATTTGTAATTGCTTTTTGAGCTGCAAAAAAAGCTAGATCAGATGCTGTGTATTGTGGTTCGGCATAACGGCGATTTTCAATTCCAGTAATACCTTTAAATTTTTTAATTACGACTTCGTTCGGATAACCAAAAGGAGTTCCATCCTCATTTAAAAAAACATGTTTGTCAAAATCTGTATTTTTTACTTCTAAATTAGGAATATAGCTCCCAATACCAATAATTTTTATTTTCATTTTTCCCTTAATTATCCGATAAATTTAGCGCTAATGTATAAATAATATTATGATAACTATCATAAAAAATAGTATGCACGCATATAATTATGAAATAGCTATTTTTCGGTTGATATATTGTTTTTTTTCTAATGATTTTTTAATATTTACTAGATTTCAAACGATTGAAGGCGATTTCGAGAGTAAAGTTTTTTTGCTTTCGTTTTAATTTTATGATGATAATTTCACAAAAGATTATAAGAAAGTTATGTTTCTTTAAATCAGATTTCTTCTTTGTTGTTTGGTTTAAAAAAGTTTCAGATTTCAGATTTCAAGTTATGCTAGAACCTGAAACCTGAAACTTGAAACAAAAAATAAACCCGACAAGTTTCAAAAACCTGTCGGGTTTGGATTATTTATAAAAGCTAATTTTTAGCTTTCCATATAAGCTTCGATAGGAGCACAGCTACAAACTAAGTTTCTGTCACCATATGCATCGTCTACACGACGAACTGATGGCCAGAATTTATTTTCAGCAATGTATGCTAATGGGTAAGCCGCTTTTTCTCTAGTATAAGGGAAATCCCAATTGTCAGTAGTTAACATTGCTAATGTGTGAGGCGCATTTTTCAATACGTTGTTTTTGTCATCAGCTGTTGCAGCTTCGATTTCTTTTCTGATTGAGATAAGAGCATCGCAAAAACGATCTAACTCAGCTAAATCTTCAGATTCTGTAGGCTCGATCATTAAAGTTCCAGCTACTGGGAAAGAAACCGTAGGAGCGTGGAAACCGTAATCCATTAAACGTTTAGCGATATCACCAACTTCGATTCCGTTTTCTTTAAATGCACGGCAATCTAAAATCATTTCGTGAGCTGCTCTTCCGCATTCTCCAGTATAAAGAATCGGGTAGTGACCTTCAAAACGAGATTTCATATAATTAGCATTCAAGATAGCGTGTTCTGTAGCGCTTTTTAATCCTTCAGCTCCCATCATTGTGATGTAACCGTAAGAGATTAAACATACTAAAGCAGATCCGTAAGGTGCAGATGAAATTGCTGTAATAGCTTGTTCGCCGCCAACTTTTAAGATTGGGTTTGTTGGCAAGAACGGAACTAATTTTTCGTTCACACAAATCGGTCCAACTCCAGGTCCACCGCCACCGTGAGGAATAGCGAATGTTTTGTGTAAGTTTAAGTGACAAACGTCAGCACCAATTGTAGCAGGATTTGTTAATCCAACTTGCGCGTTCATGTTTGCACCATCCATATATACTAATCCGCCGTTATCGTGGATTAATTTTGTGATTTCAATAATTGAAGATTCAAAAACTCCGTGAGTAGAAGGGTAAGTCACCATTAAACAAGATAAATCATCTTTATGTTCGATAGCTTTTTCTCTTAAATCTTCTACGTCAATATTTCCTTCTGGAGTCGTTTTCGTAACAATAATTTTCATTCCGGCCATCGCTGCAGAAGCAGGATTTGTTCCGTGAGCCGATGAAGGAATCAAACATACATTACGGTGCCCTTCGTTTCTTGATAAATGGTAAGCACGAATTGCCATTAAACCAGCATATTCTCCTTGCGCTCCAGAGTTTGGCTGTAATGTTGTTCCAGCAAAACCGGTAATTACATTTAATTGTTGCTCTAATTTTTTAAGCATTGTGATGTAACCTTCAGCTTGCTCAACTGGTGCAAACGGGTGAATGCTGTTCCAGTTTGGCATTGATAAAGGTAACATTTCAGAAGCTGCGTTTAATTTCATTGTACAAGAACCTAAAGAAATCATCGAGTGATTCAACGATAAATCTTTACGCTCTAATTTTTTGATGTAACGCATTAACTGACTTTCTGAATGATGATTGTTGAATACATCATGCATTAAGAAAGAAGATGTTCTTTCTAATGAAGCAGGTAATTGACTAGCTTCAGTTAATTCAGAAACGGTGAAAGTTTCTTTTCCTAAAGCCTCAGCAAAAATAGCAACGATTTGGTTAATGTCTGCAACAGAAGTTGTTTCGTTTAATGAAATTGAAACTGAATCAGCATCAGGGTAGAAGAAGTTTACTTTGTTTTTCTCTGCAACTGCTTTTACTTTTTGAGCATCAGCTTTTACTAAAATCGTGTCAAAGTAAGCCGTGTTGGTTTGGAAAACTCCCAATTTATTTAAAGCTTCAGCAGTAGTAACTGCCGATGCATGAACTTTATTTGCAATGTATTTTAATCCTTCTGGTCCGTGGTAAACTGCGTACATTCCGGCCATAACTGCCAATAAAACCTGAGCAGTACAAATATTTGAAGTCGCTTTTTCACGTTTAATGTGTTGTTCACGAGTTCCTAAAGCCATACGTAAAGCGCGGTTTCCATTTACATCAATAGAAACTCCGATGATACGACCTGGCATAGATCGTTTGTATTCGTCTTTAGTCGCAAAAAATGCAGCGTGAGGTCCACCATAACCCATTGGTACACCAAAACGTTGTGAAGTTCCAACCACTACTGCAGCTCCCATTTCTCCTGGAGAAGTTAAAGCCGCAAGTGATAAAATATCTGCAGCAAAAGCTACTTTAATTTCATTTTCTTTTGCTTTAGCAACAAAAGCGCTGTAATCATTTACCTGACCGTATTTTCCTGGATATTGTAAAATAGCTCCGAAAAACTCATTTGAAAAATCAAAAGTTTCGTGGTTTCCAACAACTAATTCAATTCCGATTGGAGTTGAACGTGTTTGAAGTACAGATAAAGTTTGTGGTAAAATTTCTTCAGAAACGAAGAATTTGTGTGTATTGTTTTTCTTTTGATCTCTCGTACGAACGTCAAATAATAACGCCATAGCTTCAGCAGCAGCAGTTCCTTCATCCAATAAAGAAGCATTTGCAATTTCCATTCCTGTTAATTCAATAACCGTAGTTTGGAAATTTAAAATTGCTTCCAAACGACCTTGTGCAATTTCTGCTTGGTAAGGCGTGTAAGCAGTATACCATCCCGGGTTTTCGAAAATATTTCTCTGAATTGGCGCAGGAACGATAGTTGGGTGATAACCCAAACCAATGTATGATTTAAATGTTTTGTTTTTCTTCCCTAATTCGCGAATGTGATTTGCAAATTCGTACTCTGTCATTGCAGGATCTAAATTCAAAGGCGCTTTTAAACGAATATCGTCCGGAAGGGTTTCATAAACAAGTTGTTCAATCGAATCAACTCCAATAGTTTTCAGCATGTGCTGAAGATCAGTTTCTCTTGGACCAATGTGTCTTAAAGCAAAAGCATCTGTTTTCATGTAGCTATCTAATGTTTTAAATAATGTGATTCTGCACGATTATAGGGCGCGAATAACATTTAAAAGTAAATGTGTTGTTTTTTTGTGGCGCAAAATTAAGTATTATTAATAATTTAATAGGTATTTTTAACTTCAATTTTTATCAAATTTATAACTAAAGAGTTGATTTGTTACTAATTGATTAGATTTGAGCTATGAAACTTCTAAAACAAATTTTCGATTTTTATTTAAATAGCAGTATTCACGTGGCTTTATCGTGTTATGCTTTGGTCCGAATTACTTTTCATGTATTTCATATTCAGTATGATGAGCCGATGGCGCTATTTGTTTTTTTTGGAACAATTGTAGGATATAATTTCGTAAAATATGATGCGCTTGTTCGCGTAAAGAAAAATCCGATTGGAACTCAACTAAAAATTATTGCTGTTTTGAGTTTTATTTCGGTGATTTTAGTTGGTTATTATTTTTTTCATTTAAAAAGAATAACACAAATAGTCTCCGTCGGAATTTTTGCTATAACCGCACTTTATACTTTACCTTTTTTTCCAAATCGAAGAAACGCCAGAAATTGGGCAGGTGTAAAAATCTACATTGTCGCTCTTTGTTGGGTTGGAGCAACTTTAGTTCTGCCTTTAATAAATGCCGAAATTCCGTTTACTGTAGATTTCTTTATTAAATGCATTCAAAGATTCGTTTTGGTTTTTGTTTTGATTTTGGTTTTCGAAATTTTAGATTTAGCCAATGACGATCCGCATTTACAAACTGTTCCGCAGACAATCGGAGTAAAGAAAACCAAACTTTTAGGATTTTTATTATTGATTCCGTTTTGGTTTCTGGAGGTTTTTATTTCGACATTTAACATTCATGACGCAATTATAAATTTGATAATGGTAGTGATGTTAATGTTGTTTATTTTTTTCGCCAATCCCAATCGTTCTAAATATTACACTTCTTTTTGGGTCGAAAGTGTTCCGATTTTTTGGTGGCTGATGATTGTTTTTTTATAAAAATGCTTTGGGCGTGCCACCATCTTGATAAAAAGGCAAATTCACTTTACGCTTATACGCCCTTTTATCAAGATGCTGTCGGGCTATCCGCGCTACTTTGGTAGCTTGCTTCTATCCCTCACGCAAAACGTAAAACAAGAAAACTCATTTTTATAATATATTTTGAACATTGCAAATGGTTTTGACCATTAGGACGGTTTCCTTACATAACGTTTTCCCGCGGTTGAAACCGCTGGCTGTGTTTGAAATTAGAATTTGAAAAAAAATTAATTGAATTTGTTTTTGAATTGCCTCCAGCTTCAGCTGGAGGTTAAAAAAAGTCTCCAATTAGGGCTTTAGCCAAACTTTGTCTTTTGGCTAAAGCCAGCAAAATTCTATTCCATTTCTCCTCCAGCTAAAGCGGGAAGCAATTAAATTGAAAATTATTTTTTTTAAATCTGTTCAAATCTGCTCCCGATAGCTATCGGGACTGCGTGAAACAAAACTATTTCGTTTTCTGTTCCGCCAAAGCTTTGTTTAGTTCAGCTTTAGCTTCATTTAGTTTTTTCCTTTTCTTGTCTATTTTTTCTTTGCTTTCCTTGTCTTTAATCGCTTCATTCAAATCAGCAGTTCTTTCGTTGACTTTTTGTTGTTTTTCCTTTACTTTTTTGTCAAGATCTTTGTTTACTGTTTTAGTCGTGCAATTTTTCTTGGTTTGCGCAATAGCGTCCTCAACACCTTTTATCTGATTTTGATTTCCAGCTTTTTTTGCAGTCGCTAATTTCGCATTCAATTCACAAAGTTTTCTTTCACATCCTTTTAGAGTTGCACAATTGCTTTGAGAAAAGCCGATAAAAGAAATGGTAAAAAGAACTACAGTTAATATAGTTTTTAATTTCATAAGTATACTTTTTGATTTGTAATTAATTCGTTTTAAGAATAATACTCATAAAATTAAGCAATTTATCTTAAACAACTTTTTCCGAAACAGCTTTCAAAACTTTATTTCTTTCCAAAAGGAAATTAGTAAGATGCTTTTCTAAAAATAAAATATCGAAAAGTTCTCCGAAAATCCCGTACGGAGTTTCATATTGTAATTTGTCTTTCATGATTGTAATTCCATTTTCTTCTTCAAACAAATGTTCATGTTTGAAAAATTTGAATTTGCCTTTTTCCATTTCATCTACAAAATAATCATAGAGATTCATTGCAGTAATTCGGCTTTTATGAGTCAGATAAAATCCAAAATGTTTGCCGCGCCAAGTTACCGTTTCGTTTAAATTAATTAAACCAGATGTTACACCAGCAATCGCTTTTTCTTTTGAAGGACTTGCTGATTGCTGATGAATATCGATGTTTCTTGAAGCATCAAAAACGATTTGTTTTGATGCTTTTATTTTAGTTGTGAGGTTTATTGTTGTCATGATTTTGGCTCAGTTTTTCACAATCTTGTCATTTCGACGAAGGAGAAATCACACGCGGAATTCGGCAAAGATTGGCGATTTTGATTGTGGAGTTTCTTGTGTGATTTCTCCTTCGTCGAAATGACAAATAATGGTTAAATTAAATCTTTAAAAGCATCATCAATATCCCCAAACTTAAATTGAAAACCATTTTCTAAAAGTCGTTTCGGAATTACATTTCTGCTTTTCAAAACCAATTCGGTTTCTGTGCGAATGAAAAAAGAACCAATTTCCAAAAAGAATTTATTCATTGGAATTCCGAAAGGAAAACCAACTGCTTTTCTAAGTTTTTGCATGAAAGATTCATTTCGAATAGGTTCTGGTGAAACGACATTAATAACGCCTGTCATTTCTTTCTCAATAATAAAATCAACTGCATTTGCGAAATCTTCTTCATGAATCCAACTCACAAACTGATTTCCTTTTCCTTGTTTTCCTCCAAAACCAATTTTTGCCAAAGTTTTTAACGGAATTAATGCGCCGCCATTTTTTCCTAAAACGATCGAAGTTCGCAAAGCCGTTTTTAAAGTTCTTGGCGTTTCAGTTTTAAAAAAAGCTTTTTCCCAAGACAAAGCGACATTTATAGAAAAGTCATTTCCAATTTCGCCATCGACCTCATCCATTTGTTTATCTAAAGAAAAACGATAAATAGTTGCCGTAGATGAATTCAGCCAATGTTTTGGTGGATTTTGGCAATTTAAAATCGCTTTATTTAGAATTTTAGTGCTTTCAATTCTAGACCAAAGAATTTCTTTTTTGTTTTCTTTGGTATAACGGCAATCAACAGATTTTCCTGCGAGATTAATTAAGACCGTGGCATTTTCCAATTCCTTTTCCCATCCAGAAAAAGTTTTAGCATTCCAGTTTATATATTTAATTCCGTCTACGGTTTGAGATTTTCCGCGTGTTAGAATAACAATTTCTTCGAATTTATTTTTGAAATGATTTACTAAAACTTGTCCTAGAAAACCAGTTCCTGCTGCTATAATAAGTTTAGCCATGTTTATATTTTTTGCGTTAAACCTGATGGGTTTTAAAAACCCGTCAGGTTTCCGAAAGATTAATTAAGAATAAAAAATAAGGCAACAATTCTGTAAAGAATCCAAGTGAAAGATAGATAAAATGGAAGTTTTAAAATTTTAATTCTTCTAAAATGTTCCAAAAACATAATCAAAACCGTTACTCCAAACCAGCCTAAAATTATCATCTGCGGAAGCTGAAAAATTTGATTCAGAATTAAAATCGGCGTTAAAATTAAACCTCCCATCAAAGAAACCGTCATTAAATTTCCAGCATAATTGAGTATGGTTTGTTTATCAAATTTGAAAAGGAATAAACTCTGAAAAACAATTTGTCCAAAAGCTAAAATAAGTTCTCTTGCAATTGTGCTTTTCGGAAAATTCAAGATCAAATTAGAATATCCAAATAAAACGAAAGTTGTTATAGTCAAAGCAAATCCGATGAATAAAAAACGGTATTTATAATTGAAATCGGGAATGCATTGCAATTTGTTTTCCTCTTTTACATTTCCTGGAATAATTACTTTTCGATTATAAGAAACAAAAGAATACAGCTTTTTTAAAATGTAATGAATCGGTTTTATGGTTGCAACTTTTTCAATTAAAGGAAAAGAAAAGCCAATAACTTTTATTAAACTATCGATTCCGTAAGTTACCGTTTTGTTTTTATTATCTACTAAAGCAATTTCGTTTGGAGCGCGTTTTAGATCCACAAAATTCTGCTCTTCTTCAGATAACTGACAATAAGATTTTCTTCCGTTTTGGTCCAACATACCACTTTTTACAAATCCAGTAGTATATAAATTGCAAAGCGGGCAATCTTCATCATAAAGCAAAGTTTGATTTTCGAGCATTTTCATGATTTTTGGTTTTAAAGATGAATAGTTTTATGCGTATAATGTTTCTTCGACGGGAATCAACTCTATTTTTCTTTTGTTTTTAACTGTAATATTTGAGCCTTTTGCCAGGAAAACTGAAGTTGGTTTTTTAGTTTGAAGGAATCGAAAATCGCTTCCATAATTTTTTTCGAAATCAATATCAATTCGGTGATTTAAAACTTCAAATTGTTCCCATCTTGGATGTGTAACTTCATATTCAAAAGTGGTTTCTTTGTCAATTTTAGTATATCCAAAATAATGTTCAGTAATGAATTCAGTTTCAGAATCAATCTCGATTTTGCTTAAATCTTTTTCAGTTTCAATTTCAATTATGTTCCATTCTTTGCCATTCTTCCATTGATAAATAAAAGTATTGGTGCTTTTGTTTTCAATTATTTCATGTTTCATTTTCTGAGTTTCATAATGTTCCTGATACAAAGTATTCGCAATAAAAGTGATGGCTTTTTTAGGAACAATTTCTTTAATGAAAACTACACCGCGTTTCCATTCGCCATTTTCAAAACGCTTCACATAAAATCGCAGATTGACTTCTTCAAAATTGATATGAAATGGAACTTTCAATCCTAAAACTTTGGTGTTTTTAAACATAAATCCAACCAAGCTTACATAACATTTGTTGTTCCAAATATCAATCTCAGTTCCTGCGGGAAGGTATTTTTCTAAAATTTCAGCATCAATTTCATAATTGAAAAGTGCTAAGTTTTTCCATTCTGCTTTTAAGAAGTTCATGACAATTGTTTTTTAAAGTTTTAAACTTTCAGAAAAAATTGAAAGTTTTAATTAAAATTTTTTTATTTCATCATTTTTATAACCAATTTCCCTAACCAGTTTTCATTGAATTCAGTCATTTTATCTAACATATTATCTGCTTTTAAAACGAAATCGTATAATTTGGAAGTCTGATCAACAAAGTGTTTTTCTTCTGCAGATTCATTGGCTTCAATAGTCGAAACTTCTTTTAAGATTTTAAGAGCTGGTTTAATTTCTCTTTTGCTTCTTTCTCTGGAAATTTTTACAGCCAATTCGTCTAAATCTTTTTCTGCCGTAAAGAATTCTTTTCTTTCTCCGGCTTTAAATTCTTTATAAACAATTCCCCAATCCATTAACGCTCTCAAGTTCATGCTTGCGTTTCCGCGGGAAATTTGTAATTCTTCCATAATGTCTTCCATAGAAACAGGCTCATTCGAAATCATTAATGAAGCATGGATTTGCGCCATAGTTTTATTAATGCCCCATTGAGAACCTAATGCTCCCCAAGTTTGAACGAATTTATTTTTTGCTTCTTTGAATTCCATGAAACAAATGTATGTAAAAGTTTTTAAACTTTCAAAAATAATTGAAAGTTTGTTTTGAGATTGTTGTTTCTGTTACTGAAAAATATCTTGTAACATGGTTTATCTATTTCATAACCAAATATTTCCGTTTCATGACATATTATAAAAAATAGCTTTAAACAAGATATAATTTTGAAATGAAAATAGTTCGCAAAACTATTCTTCATAACATTAAAAAAACTCAAATGGTAAAATCATACAAATCATTGACTTGTTAATTGAACGATTTGAATTTGAAAACTCGAAAACTGATACTGCAGATCAGGAAATGAGAAAAGCATTAACACTGAAAATATAATCTGATTCAAGAGTGTAAATGAGATTTTTATCTCAGTAATCAAAAAAAAAAAGTACAGTTGCTTGACACAGATTATCTGTTCGATTGTTAATTCTTAGAAAACTAAACCGCAATTTGAGGTTTTATAGTAGAAATAAGATAGCCTCACAATTATTGTCTAACGTAAAAATCTAAAGTTATGAGTGATTTATTAATTAAAAATGAAGCAGGCACAAGACCAGTAGCAACTGCAAATAGCAATGATCCTATTGGAGCTCAAAATTTGAGAGTGACCAATCTTGATCCAGCAAATTTAATTGTTGTTGGTAACGATTATCAAGTAGGGTTTGATGATGGTACAAACATGAGAGGTCGTACTTGTACTGCAAAAGCAGGAAACACTGCAACATTTGTATTGTAATTAATAGTGGAGTACCACTTAAAAAACAAATTGTCTGTATTCAGAAAATAATACAGAGCGAAAACCGAAAAGCTTAAGAGTAGGAACAAACAAATCAAAAATATATATTATGGCAACTTTTAAAACCACAATCAACATTAGTCCAGAAGATGTAAAAATTTTAAAATCTCAAGGATATTCTTTATACGGATTTAAATCTGTAGCTGCTTCAGGAGATGGATCTCCTACAGTTTGGTTCAATCTTCCAGCTGAAAAATTACTAGGAAAAACAGTAATTACTTGGGAAGAAGAGTTTCAAGCATACAATTCGACTACTACAATTCTTCCAAAAACAGTTATCGAAGCAAGTAATACTATCGATACAGACTTAGGACAGCGCGTAACTATTGAACTAGGATCTGGTAATTTAGAGTCTAGTTCAGATGGTATTGACGGTGCAGTAAGTTTTCTTAATAACGATACGCAACAGTTTACAGTGGGAATCAATCAGTTGGTAAATGGGCAATCTAACATTTTATGTGCATTTCCTATTTTAGGAGCTGGCTCTGCTAGAGTAATTACTCCAATAACAAAAATTGCATTGATTTTTTCTACAGAACAAGTAATAACAGCAACTGTAATTACTAAAGCAATGTCGGCTGGTGCATTTATTAATCTAACAGGTGTTACTTCTAGAGAAACTTCTTATTCTGTAAACGCAGGATGGAGCGCTGGAGGAGGAACGTGGTTGAAAAACTTTGATGCATTTACTGACTTGAAAAAGTTATTGATTGAGAATACTAATAAGTTGGAAAAATCAATCAGCGAAAAATTTGCTGTATAATTTGAGGAAATTTGAATTACTCTTCATCAATTTTTGGTGAGGAGTAATTCTTTTAATATTTAAAAACGATATTTAACTTAAATAAAGGAAATGAAAAGTTCATTAACTATAAATTTGTCACAAGAAACTGTTGAGAAATTAAATCAAGGAAATTTTACTTTATGCTGTTTTCTTGCTTCTAAATCTGATAATGCTTTGTCATGTTATCCTTTATGTTGGAATACCTTTACTAAAAATTTTTTAAAATCGATACTGATTGAATGGGAATTTGATCTTTCGGCTTATTTGTCAACCAGTCCCATTTCAGATAATGCTGTGATCTACATTCCACAGCCACAAAAGTCAATACCTAAACAATCTGCTAGATTTACGGTTAAAAAAAGCGTATCGGGTTCTAATGACAAAATAGAATTAAATCAACGAATGCTTATCGAAGATTATGGCAAAATCACAATTGATACAAATAATACTTCTCCGAATGTGTTAATTCAAAACAATTCTACTGATTCTTATTCTACAGGTATCTGTGTTTACAGCAGTGATGATGATCAATATTACGGCACTTGTGCTTTTACTTTATATGGTGGAAACACGATTTCTGTCGCTCCTGTGAATAAGGTGTTTGTAATGTTTAGCAACAAAAATATTCAAAATAACACCGTAATTTCTTTATCAGAAAATCAAGGACTTTTAATTGATTTTAACGGAAGCAATGATAATTTAAGAACAGTATCTTATGATATTAATTTAGGATGGAGTTCTAATAATCAACCTTGGGGAACTAAAATTCCAGCCAGAACATTCCTTAGCACTATTTTAGTGAGTTGAGGTATAATTTCGAGATTAAAAAATATATCCAGAATAAATTTTTAGGGATTTTAAGAATTATAAAGTTATGTTAATTCAACCCTTGAAATTTTCGATTAAATAAGGAGAAAGATATTTTTGTAAAAATCACTTTTTATGGAATTATACTACACTTTTTCAGTACTTATCGTGCTGGCTTCTTTCTTCGCCTATTTGAATTTAAGATTTTTAAAACTTCCAGGAACGATCGGAATCATGATTATTGCGATGCTGGTTTCGGTTGGAATTCGTCTTTTGGGAGATTCTTATTTTCCTGCAACTACCAAACATTTTTTTGATTTAATAAAAGAATTTGATTTCAATGAAATCCTAATGGGAGCAATGTTGAACTTTCTTTTATTCGCAGGTGCGTTACACGTAAATATGGCCGATTTGAAAGAACAAAAAGTGCCAATTATGATTTATTCTACGGTAAGCGTTGTATTATCTGCTTTAATTATTTCGATGCTGTTATATTATATCGCACCGCTTTTAGGAATCCATATTCCGTATATATTTTGTTTAGTTTTCGGAACCTTGATTTCTCCAACAGATCCAATTGTGGTTTTGGGAGTTTTAAAAGAAGCTAAAGTCCCAAAAAGAATAGAAACAAAAATTGTTGGTGAATCGCTATTTAATGATGGAGTAGCTGTAGTAATGTTTGCTGTTGTTTTGAAAATGGCAACCGATCCAACTTTTGATGTAAGTTTTAGTTCGATCGCGTGGCTTTTTGCAAAAGAAGGAATCGGCGGACTTTTATTAGGAGCTGTTTTCGGATTTACAGCGTCAAAAGTCATGAAGAAAATTGATGATTATAAAGTTTCTGTTTTAATAACGCTTTCGATTGTAACAGGAGGGTTTTTAGTGGCTCAAAGTTTACACGTTTCTAGTCCGCTTGCAATGGTTGTTGCTGGATTGATTATTGGAAATTATGGTAAAAAAGTCGCGATGAGCGAAATGACAAAAGATTATTTAGGGAAATTCTGGGAACTCATCGATGAAATCTTAAATGCAGTTTTATTCCTTTTTATTGGTTTCGAATTGTTATTATTGCCAGATTTAAACAAACAATTACTTACTGGTTTTGTAGCTATTTTTATCGTTCTTTTTTCAAGACTTACCTCTATAGTTTTGCCGTGGAAATTCTTTGACATTTTTAAGTTCTTCGGAATCAAATCGGCTTACAACAAAGGATCTTTGATGGTTTTAGTTTGGGGAGGAATTCGTGGTGGAGTTTCAATCGCACTTGTACTTTCTATGCCCGAAGGAGAATATAAAAACTTGCTGCTTGAAGTTACTTATATTGTTGTGCTGTTTTCAATTGTAGTGCAAGGATTGACTGTTGGGAAATTAGCTAAGAGAGTTTTGGAGAAAGAGTAGAGAAATGGAATAAAGACAAAGAAAATAGACGCTTGAATAAAGATTTTATTATAAAACTATTGTAGAAAGACTTGCAAAAATATTTGCAGGTCTTTTTTTTGATTTGTATTTCGATTAGATATTTCGATTTTTTTAAAATTCAGTTACAAATTGAAGGATTTTTCTTAGTTTTGACTTATGATTTAATTTGTAACTAAATTATAGTTGCAAGTTAAAGATTTAATTATAAATTTGTATGAGTAAGATTGATAAACTTATTGAAAAGTTAAAATCAAAACCAAAAGATTTTTCTTGGGATGAAATGGTTAAAGTTCTAAATCACTTTGGTTATAAACAAGTTTCACAAGGAAAGACCGGTGGTTCAAGAAGAAAATTTGTGAATGAGAATAAACAGATTATAAGTTTACACGAACCACATCCGCAAAAAGTTTTGAAAGGATATCAGCTTGATATTATTATTGAACATTTGGAACTATAATATGAAAAACTATTTAGAATATAACGGATATATTGGAACATTAGAATTTTCTGCAGATGATAAAATATTCTTTGGTAAAATTCAAGGTATAAATGATTTAGTGACTTTCGAAGGATCTTCAGTTACAGAATTGGAAGAATCATTTAAAGAAGCTGTTGATGATTATCTAGAAACCTGCAAATTATTGAATAAGGTTCCAGATAAAACTTATAAAGGATCTTTTAATGTGAGAGTTTCTCAGGAATTACATCAAAAAATAGCACTTTTGGCTTCTAAAAAAGGATTAAACTTAAATGAAATTGTAAAAGAAGCTTTGTCTTATGTTGTCAAACATGAAGAAATTTTAAATTAAAAAACAGATATATTTTTGTTTCGGCTTTTTATCTCTTATCTTCTTTCGAATAATTCGATTCGCCATTAATATTAATTTCTCCACCTAAAAAACGAGGTTCACGATTTCGTAAAACATCAAAAAATGATTTACATCTTGAAAGACATTCTCTAAAACGAACATAATTGTAACCTAAATATTCTCCTTGATTTGCAGAATAACCAGCTGATTTTATTCCCAGTTTATTTCCGATGTAAATCGCACGATTTAAATGATATTCTTGAGAAATTAAAGTCGCTCTCTTTATTTTGAAAATATGCTTCGCGCGATACATTGTGGAATATGTATCAAAACCTGCATAATCAATAAAAATCTTTGTAGTATCAACGCCATGATTGAAGCAATAGTTTTTCATTACCGTTAATTCATCATATTCTTCACGGCCGTTATCACCAGAAAGCAAAATTTTATTGATTCTTTTTGCTTTCCAAAGCATAATTCCTGCATCAAGTCGGTCCTTTAAATATTTGCTTGGCTGATTACCGTTAATTCCCGCACCAAAAATAATTCCGACATCATTCTTAGGGAATTTTTTAGCCGAATAATAAATTTTGGTTTTAGTCGAAGATGTTACATAATAATTTATAGAAACAATTGCGAGTAGTCCAATAATTATTAGGTAAACAAAGATTTTAAAATATTTTTTCACGGCTTGTATTTGTAAGATTAAGATTTAAAAAGGCGAAGATAGTTAAAAAACCAAATAAAAAACCGAAGCAGAAATGCTTCGGTTTAATCTAAAATTATAGCAATTAGAATTTAATCTAAAATCAGAAATCTAAAATTACAGAAGTCCCGCTCTTTTCAACAAAGCTTCAGGCTTTGGTTCTTGACCTCTAAAACGTTTGTACAAAGTCATAGGATGTTCAGTTCCTCCTTTTGAAAGAACATTATCTTTGAATTTTTTTGCAATTTCTTCATTGAAAATTCCGTTTTCGTGGAAATATTCAAAAGCATCAGCATCTAGAACTTCAGCCCATTTGTAGCTGTAATATCCAGAAGAATATCCGCCTTGGAAAATATGAGAAAACGCTGTACTCATGGCATTTTCTTTTACATCTGGATATAATTGTGTATTAGCAAATTGTTCCGTTTCGAAAGCTTTTAAATCTGTGATAGAAGTTGGATCTTGTCCATGCCAAGCCATATCTAATAATCCAAAACTTAACTGACGCAATGTTGCCAAACCTTCTTGGAAACTTGCACTTTCTTTAATTTTCTGAACATACTCAATCGGAATAATTTCTCCCGTTTCATAATGATTCGCAAACAAAGCCAAAGCTTCAGGTTCGTAACACCAGTTTTCCATAATCTGACTTGGTAATTCTACAAAATCCCAATAAACAGAAGTTCCAGATAAACTTGGATAAACCGTATCAGCCAACATTCCGTGTAATCCATGTCCGAATTCATGGAATAAAGTCGTTACTTCATTAAACGTCAATAAAGATGGTTTTGTTTCTGTTGGTTTTGTAAAATTACAAACGTTAGAAATGTGCGGTCTTTCGTTTACACCGTCTTTTACATATTGCGATTTGAATGAAGTCATCCAGGCGCCGTTTCTTTTTCCTTTTCTTGGGAAGAAATCAGCGTAGAAAATTGAAACCAAATTGTCATTAGCATCTTTTACTTCATAAGTGGTAACTTCTTCATGATATTTATCGATATCAAAAACTTCAGTAAAAGTTAAACCGTATAATTTTTTTGCAACAGTAAAAGCACCGTCTAAAACTTTTTCTAACTGAAAATATGGTTTTAGCTTTTCATCATCTAAGTTAAAAAGCTGTTGTTTTAATTTTTCAGAATAATAAGCGCCGTCCCATTTTTCTAATTGATCAATTCCGTCTAATTCTTTTGCGAAAGCAGTTAATTCAGCAAATTCTTTTTGAGCCGCTGGTTTTGCTTTTGCCAATAAATCATTTAAAAAAGAGAAAACTTTCTCAGGACTTTCGGCCATTCTTTCTTCCAAAACAAAATGCGCGTGCGTTTTGTAACCTAATAAATTAGCTCTTTCATGACGAAGTTTAGCAATTTTCAGCACATTTTCTTCGTTGTTGAATTCGTTATTTTGAAATGCTTTTGCTCCAAACGCAATCGCCATTTTTTTACGTAGTTCGCGATTATCCGCATAAGTTAAAAACGGAACATAACTTGGATGATCTAAAGTAAAAATCCAACCTTCTTTTTCTTGATTTTTGGCTAATAATCTTGCCGCTTCAATCGTACCTTCTGGTAAACCAGATAAATCCTTTTCATCAGTTAAATGCAATTCGAAGTTGTTGGTTTCTGCCAAAACATTTTCACCAAATTGCAAACTTAATTTAGACAATTCTTTGTCAATTTCTCTTAATTGGTTTTTCTTGTCTTCTGGCAAGTTGGCTCCGTTTCTTGAAAAGCTTTTGTATTTTTTATCTAATAAAGTCGTTTGCTCTGGGTTGAGGTTCAAACTTTCTTTTTGATCGTAAACGGCTTTTACTCTTGCAAATAATTCAGCATTTAAACGAATGTCATTTCCAAATTCTGAAAGTAAAGGAGAAACTTCCTGCGCAATTTTCTGCATTTCGTCATTCGTTTCAGCCGAATTTAAATTGAAGAAAATACTCGAAAGACGATCTAAAATATCACCAGAATAATCCATTGCCACAATCGTATTTTCAAAAGTCGGCGCATCCAGATTATTTACGATTGCATCAATTTCGGCTTTAGCCAAAGCAATTCCTTCGTTGAAAGCAGGAACATAATCTTCGATTTTAATTTGCGAAAAAGGTGCGGTGTTATGTTTGGTATTGAAATATTGTGTTAATACGCTCATATTTTAAGTTTTCAGTCTCAGTCTCAGTTTCCAGTGTGAAATGAGACTAAAGAGTTGTTTTTTTAGTTTTCAGTCGCGGTCTCAATTTTCAGTGCTCACTGAGACTGAAAACTGAGACTGAGAACTATTTAAGACCTTCAGCCGCTTTATTAACCGCAGCTTTCAATTCTTCTTTATAAGAAATAATAGTATCTAAAACTTTTTTATCATGGCTTCCGATGATTTGGGCTGCTAAAATTCCAGCATTTTTTGCTCCGTTTAAGGCAACAGTTGCAACAGGAACTCCGCCTGGCATTTGCAAAATTGACAAAACTGAATCCCAGCCATCAATAGAATTACTAGATTTTACGGGAACTCCAATTACTGGAAGTGGAGACATTGAAGCTACCATTCCAGGTAAATGTGCTGCACCGCCCGCACCAGCAATAATTACCGAAATCCCGCGAGTATGTGCATTTTTACTGAAATCGAATAATTTTTCCGGTGTTCTGTGTGCCGAAACGATATCTACTTCAACTTCTATATTGAATTGTTTTAATATGTCGATTGCATCCTGCATAACTGGCATGTCTGAGATGCTTCCCATTATAATAGCTACTTTGCTCATGAGTGTTTTTGTTTGTTTTGTTTCAGGTTTCAGGTTTCAAGTTTGTTGAGACTGAAAGCTGTTTATTTTGTTTTAAGTTGTGAACTGTTACTGCAAACTGTGACTGAATACTAAAAATTACTGACCACTGATCACTTTAATAGTTTCCTTAACTTCCTGTGCAATTCTTCTGGCTTCGGACATGTTCTCGTTTACGATGGTTACGTGCCCCATCTTTCTGAACGGGCGTGTTTGTTTTTTACCGTAAATATGTGGCGTAACACCGTCCCATCCTAAAATGGTTTCGATGTTTTCATACACTACATTTCCAGAATGACCTTCAGCACCAACTAAATTTACCATAATTCCGGCAACTTTGCTGTCTGTGTTTCCTAACGGAAGATCTAAAATAGCGCGTAAATGATTTTCGAACTGTGAAGTATAACTGGCTTCGATTGAATAATGTCCAGAATTGTGTGGGCGAGGAGCAACTTCGTTTACCAAAATTTCATCGTCTTGAGTTTGGAACATTTCAACTGCTAAAAGTCCAACATGATTAAAATTCTCTGAAACTTGTAAAGCAACAGCTCTTGCTTTTTCAGCTACTTTATCATCGATTCTTGCTGGACAGATTACATATTCAACTTGGTTAGCTTCTGGGTGAAATTCCATTTCTACAACGGGATACGTTTTCATTTCTCCAGATGGATTTCTGACCACAATTACCGCTAATTCATTTTTGAACGGAACCATAGTTTCTGCAATACATTCTACATTTGGCAACGTATCTAAATCTGAAATTTGACGAACTATTTTTACTCCGTTTCCGTCATAACCAAATTCAGTGCATTTCCATACAAATGGCAATTGTAAATCGTTGATTTTAGATTTTAGTTGATCTAAATTTTCAAATCTTTGAAATGGTGCAGTTGGGATATTATTTTTAGCGTAAAAATCTTTTTGAACACCTTTATTCTGAATTCCTTTTAAGGTTTTTGGAGATGGATATACTTTTAGGCCTTCGTTTTCTAATTGCGTTAAAGCTTCAAGGTTTACCAATTCGATTTCGAAAGTCAAAACATCGACTTGTTTTCCGAAGTTATAGACCGTTTCATAATCCATTAAATCACCTTGAAAGAATTTATTGCAGGCAATTTTGCTAGGTGCTTCATCGCTTGGATCTAGAACGTAGGTTTGTATATCAAATTTTCTGGTGTCGAACAAAAGCATTTTACCTAATTGTCCGCCACCTAATATTCCTAATTTAAAATCAGAAGAAAAATAATTCATTTTGTGTTGTGTTTTTGCAAAGATACTTTTTAATCTTTTTTTAGCCAAAATTTAGTTTTTTTCGCCACGAATTCACGAATTATATTTTTTTAATTTTTGCCACAGATTAAAAGGATTAAAATGATTTTCTACTTTGTGTTAGCCACGAATTCACGAATTTCTTCTTTTCTCTTTATGTATAAAAAAATAATTCGTGAATTCGTGGCTATTAAAACTATTTTATTTTTTTCAAAACTTCTTTAGCAACAGCTTTGTAGGCTGCTGAATGGTCTCCGAAATCTTTATCAATAATCACTTTTAGTTCGGGATGAATCCAATCGTAATAATTTCCTAGAATATATAAAGTTCTGATCGAATAAGCTTTTGTAGCGACTTTGGTGTCATTAATTAACCAATCAAAAGAAGCTTCGATGCAATCTTGAAGATTTTTTTCAGAAAGCTGAATTCCGTTTTCGTTTTTCTTGTAATGCGATTTTACCAAAAGCTGTGTCACTTTTGCAATGGGACGCATGGAACTTTCATCTTTTAAAATTTTAAGATTCGAACAGAAAAAATCAAGATGTGGCTGAAGCCAAAGCAATTCTTCGTAAGAAACAAATTCTAAAATCCAGCAGGCTTTATGATTGTTTTTGTCTTCGGGCGAAAAGCAAATCGAAACCAATTCGCTAAAAAGCGAAGGATTTTCTAGAACATCTTGTGCAGCTTTTAGACGGTTTTCCCTATAAGCATTTACGTAATCCAATTTTTTTTGCAATTCAGACGGCATCGTTTTTGGTATTTAATACAATGCTAAAATAAGTAATTTAATGAGATAATTCCGTAATAATTTATTGGTAAGCCTGGATAATAAAATCTTGGTTGCGCATTTCCAACTCCTGTTGCATTGGTTAAAATCATTGAAGCATATTTTTCATTTGTCACATTATTTATTCCTGCGTCTAAATGAGTCGTTAGACCTGATAAAATCTCAAATTGATAACCTGTTTTTAAATTTAATAAAGAATAAGAATCTGAAAAATCTGCATTTGAATCATTCATCGGAATTTGGTCTGTAAACTGAAAATCGGCTGAAAAATAAAATCCTGAATTTGTGTTTAAAATAAAACCTGCGCTTGCTGTATTGGCGGGAACTCCAGTTAATTTATTCCCGGAATAATCATTTCCGTTATCGACAAATTCTTTAAATTCATAATTCCCAATTGAAGTTCCAATATAAGAGCTCAAAGTAAAAGTTCGATTTATTGGCCAATTATGATTTACCGAAATTTCAATTCCTTCATGAAACGTTTTTCCAGCATTTACGCCTTCATATTGATCGTCTCCAATTCTTTTGGCAACCAATAAATCTTTAATTTCCATTCTGTAAACGGCAATTTCAGTATATAATTTTTTATTGAAGAAATGCAATTTTCCGCCCAATTCAAAATTATAACCTGTTTCTGGTTTAATGTTTTGATTGATATTTCCTGTTGCCGTTAAAGTTTCTTCAGTTGCAGGAAGAGAAAATCCTCGGCTTACAGAAAAGTAAAAAGTTCTAATTTCATTCGGCTTAAATAAAAATGAAAGTTGAGGTGAAAAAATGCCATCATAATTATATTTTTCCTTCGGATTATTCGCGGAAGCGGGAAAATCATTTTGCAGTTCAAACTTGGTTTTGTTGTAATTTAACCCTGCCTGAATTTCAAATCGATCGGAAAGTAAAGTTCTGATTTGCGAAAAAATATTATAAAAATGCCTTTTTTGATTGGTTGCCGTAAGTTGATCGCCTTGTAAACTTCCGTTTCCATTATTCTGCTGATATAGATTTTCAAAGGTATTTCCGCTGTAATTATCTCTGAAATATTCCAGTCCAGCAATAAACTGATTGTTGATTTTTCCGATTGTAAAATCACCAGAAAACTGTGTTCTTACGCCCGAAGCAAAAGTATATTGACGTAAAATATCAAAAGGTCGCGGTTCGTTGCTGTCTTTATAATTAATAAAAACAGAAGTCGAATTGTTGAGGTGATCGTTTATTTTGAAATCATAAGCCAATCCGCCCAAAGTCGATTTGTATTCTTTATATCCTTGTGAAGCAACCCAAGTTGGAGCGCCTGCTTGCGGATTGTTTTCGAAAGTGGTTTTGTTTATTGAACTCGGAATATAAGCTTTTAAATAAGTATAATTAGAAAAGTAAGTCAGTTTGCTGTTTTTCTTCCTGAATAATTCTCCAGAAAGTGTAATTCCTTCGCGATTGTAAGCACTGTTTTGACGCCATCCGTCTGTCTTTAAATTATGATAACTCAGATTTAGGGAAGATTTTTTTTCATTCAAATCAAAACTTATTCTATTTTTTAATAATCCAAAAGAGCCGAAAACGGAACTTATTTCAGTTTGATAATTGCCTTTTTTTAAAGTTTGAGGCGAAATTAAAATCGCTCCGCCCAAACCTGCACCATAAATACTCGAAAGCGGTCCTTTTATAACTTCAACTTGATTGATATTTTGAAGGTCGATATCGTCAATTACGGTTTCGCTATTTCCAGATGTTAACGGAATACTTCCATAAAATGCTCGAATTTTATTAGTTCCGTATGGAGTTCTCGCGCCAATTCCGCGAATCGAAATTCGGGTTGTCGTAATATTTGACGACTGCATAAAAACACCAGGAATTGTATTAATGACATTACTGATATCTGTAGTGTTATTTCGAAGTAATTCTTTTTCGGATAAAATGCCTATCGACGCTGGACTATTCTGTAAATCACGATTGATATGAAGCGGACTTATTAAAACTTCGTTCAGTTTTTGAGTTTTGACAGAATCAATATTTTCTTGTGCTGAAATGTTTTTAGAAACAAAAAAAATCAAAAGAAAAAGAAAACATTTTTGGAAAGACATAAATGAGCAGAGTTAAAAGTGCGATTTTATTTTAACACATAGAAACATAGTATTGATTGAGGCAAAAAAGGCGTTTCACTTATTTAAATTCACATAGTAGCTATGTGTAAAAACGAGTTTTCTTAAATCAACTTTTTAATGCAAAAAATCTATGTCCCTATGTGTTTAAAAATATTTAAGTTTGGAAATTATTTATTTGCTGTTACTTTCCAAATTGTATTTCCACTATCATCATTTACCAGAAGCGATCCGTCATTCATAACGGTTACTGCAACTGGACGTCCATAAACTTCAGCCTTTTCATCATTCGAAATAAAGCCAGTTAAAAAATCTTCTGGTTTTCCTGAAGGTTTTCCATCTTTAAAAGGAACGAACAACACTTTATAACCTGAAATTTTAGAACGGTTCCAAGAACCATGCTGACCAACAAATGCTCCATTTTTATATTTTGCAGGAAAAGCATCTTTAGTATAAAAAGCCAATCCTAAAGAAGCGGTGTGAGCACCAACTGGAACATCGGGAACAATAGCTTTTTTTATCAAATCTTTTCGTTCCTCTTTCCCTTTCCATCTTGGATCAGGAATACTTCCAAAATACGAATAAGGCCATCCATAAAAACCGCCTCTTTTTACACTCGTAATATAATCTGGGACCAAATCATCACCAAGTTCATCTCTTTCATTTACCGCAGTCCAAAGTTCTTTTTTATTGGCAGGATTCCAATCCATTCCCATTGGATTTCTAAGTCCCTCAGCATAGATTTTTTCGCCAGTTCCATCAGGGTTGATTTCTAAAATTGCAGCTCGACGATTTTCTTTATCCATTCCGTTTTCTCCAACATTACTTCCTGAACCAACACCAATATAAATTTTTGTTCCTTCAGGATTAGCGAGCAAACTTCTTGTCCAGTGATTGTTATATCCGCCAGCTGGCAGTTCAACAATTTTAGTTCCTTGAGTTTCTAATTTTAAAGGTGCGTTTTTATAAGGATAACGGTAAAGTCCGTCAGTATTGGCAATATAAAAAAAGTCTTTTAGAATTAACATTCCTAAAGGTCTGTTTAAACCAGAAATAAAAACTTCACGAGTTTCATATTTTCCGTCTTTATCATTGTCACGCAAAACTATAATTTGGTTTTTGCTTGTTCTGGTTCCGCTTTCAACAACAAAAATATCATTGTTTGGACCTATATAACTCCAACGTGGATTCTCAAATCCGTCAGCAAATTTAGTTACAGTAAAACCTTCAGGAGCTTTTGGAGTTTTGCCAGCTGGCCAGCCAATCACTTTGCTGTTCTTTGTTTTTGATTCGGTTGCGTAGGGCGGAGGTAGTGTAATGTCTCCAATAGCAGTTTTTACAACATTTCCAGGCTGTTTCGCCAAAGCTTCTTTTTCTTCTTTTTTTACTTGCCCATTGCAGGCAGTCATTAAGGCTAATAACGGAATTGAAAATAAGGTTAAGGATTTTTTCATTGGTTTTTTGGAGTTAAATAATTATAGTACAACAATTTACTTAAAATTCAGATAGTCTCAAAAAATAATTTGTAAACATTAACTGATATTTAACATTCAGAAAAAATATCGAGATACAGTCCATTTTGATAGAAGCAGTTAAGTTCTAATTCTTTATCTTTGTCCATTATTTTAAAAAGAAAAATAATGATACAACTTCACGATAAACAATTTGTTCCGTTTATTTCGGCTAAAGAAATTGATTTTGCTTTAACTAAAATAGTGGCTCAGGTAGAGGATGATTTTGGAGATGATACACCAATTTTTATTGGAGTTTTGAATGGCGCTTTTATGGTAGTGTCAGATTTTTTGAAAAAATATAAAAAACCGTGCGAGGTTTCATTTATCAAAATGGCATCGTATGAAGGAACTGAAAGTACAAATTCGGTTAAAGAATTAATCGGAATTAATCAGGATCTTTCGGGAAGAACGGTAATTATTATTGAAGATATTATCGATACTGGAAACACAATTGAAGAATTAAAGCATTTGTTTAAAGCGCAAAATGTAAAGCATTTTAAGATTGCAACATTGTTCTTTAAACCAGAAGCGTATAAAAAAGAGATTAAAATAGATTATGTTGGAATCAGAATTCCGAATAAATTTATTGTAGGTTATGGTTTGGATTATGATGGTTTAGGCCGAAATCTGAATGAAGTTTACAAATTAGCAGAATAACAAAACACAACTAAATATTCATTTAAAGACTTCTGAAAGACAGGAGTAACAACACTCATTTCAATTATGATTAACATCGTTTTATTTGGAAAGCCTGGTGCAGGAAAAGGAACTCAGGCAGAATTTTTAAAAGAGAAATACAATTTAACGCACCTTTCAACTGGAGATATTTTTCGTTTCAATTTAAAAAATGATACTGAACTAGGAAAAAAAGCAAGAGTTTTTATGGACAATGGAGAATTAGTTCCATGCGAAGTAACAACTGCAATGTTAATTGATGAGGTGAAAAAACATCCAGATACAGCAGGATTTTTGTTCGACGGTTACCCAAGAACAATCAATCAGGCTGAGGCTTTAGATAAATTTTTACCAACAATTGGTTCTAGCGTAACAGCAACAATTGCTTTAGAAGCTGACGATGAGATTTTGGTAGCGCGTCTATTAGAAAGAGGAAAAACAAGTGGAAGAGCTGATGATCAAGACGAAGAAAAAATTCGTGTAAGATATCAAGAATACAATGAGAAAACAGCTCCACTTATTGGATATTACAAAGATCAAAATAAGTTTTATGCCGTAGACGGTATAGGAACTATTGAACAAATTACAGAGCGATTAACGTCAGTTATAGATAATTTGTAGAAGCTTATTCCAGCTGTACGTTACATCCCGATAGTTATCGGGGCGCAAAGAACTATTTTTCTAACCATAAAACTAGCTTCTTAAGATATTTTAAGAATCACTGTTTTAGGGTTAGAAAAATTAGTTTTTTAAGTAACGTCTAAAAATCAAGATTGCAAATTATATTTAACAAGACTATTTTATAACGAATCCACTATCAATTGGAAATACTAATTATATTTTTTCTAATTCTATTAAACGGAGTTTTCTCCATGTCTGAAATCGCTTTGATTTCGGCCCGTAAAAACAGGCTTGAAACAGCTGCGAAAAAAGGTAATAAAAGTGCAAAAACTGCACTCGATTTAGCCAATTCCCCAAATAAGTTTTTATCTACAGTACAAATCGGAATTACCTTAATCGGAATTTTGACAGGTATTTATTCTGGTGACAAAATCACTGCCGATGTAGAACTTTTTGTCGCAGGTTTTGCAGTTCTAAAACCTTATGCACATTCAGTTGCAGTTGGAATTGTGGTTGTAGTTTTAACTTTTTTCTCATTGGTTTTAGGAGAATTGCTTCCAAAACGAATCGGATTAAATTATCCAGAGGCAATTGCTAAAATGGTCGCGATGCCAATGAAAGTGATTTCGATTATTACGGCGCCATTCATTTGGTTATTGACTTCTTCAACAGATTTTTTATTGAATGTTCTTCAAATAAAACCAACTGCTGACGGAAAAGTTACCGAAGAAGAAATTAAAGCCATCATTAAAGAAGGAACAGAAGTAGGAGAAGTTCAAGAAATTGAACAAGATATTGTGGAGCGTGTTTTCCATATTGGAGACAGAAAAGTAAATTCTTTAATGACACACCGCAAGTCGGTTGATATGTTGCCATTAAAAGAAGATAAAGAAAAAATCAAAGAATTAGTAGTTCAGGATCTTCATGCAGTTTATCCTGTTTACAATGATAATTACGATGATATTGTTGGAGTCGTAACGCTGAAAAATATTTTTGCTAACATCGAAAGCGATAATTTTGATTTGGCTGCAATTATGTCTGATGCACCTTATTTGATGGAACAAACTACGGCTTATAAAGCATTAGAGAATTTCAAAAAAACAGGTGTTCATTATGCTTTAGTTTCGGATGAATATGGTGTTTTTCAAGGTATGATTACATTGAATGACATTTTAGAAGCTTTAGTTGGTGATGCATCCGAATTTTATAAAGATGAATTTCAACTAATTGAAAGAGAAGATGGCTCTTGGCTAGTTGACGGACATTATTCGTTGCACGACTTCTTGACTTATTTCGAATTGGACGAGTTAACAAACGATTACGAAGTAAACACCGTAAGCGGAATGATCATGACTGAGCTTTCGCATATTCCAAAAGAAGGAGAAAAATTAGTTTGGCAGAAATTCGTTCTTGAAGTTATCGACATGGACGGCGTTAAGATTGATAAAGTGCTTGTAAAAGCGCTTAAAGAATAAAATAAAAATAGTTTTCAGTCGCAGTTTTCAGTCGCAGTTTGTGCTGAAAATCTAGACTGGCACTGAAAAATAAATAAAATAGAATTTAGAAATAGAATTTGGAACAATCTAAAATCTAAAATCTAAAATCTGAAATTCAGAAAAATGACAGAAGGAAATTTTGTAGATTACGTTAAGATATATGTTTCTTCCGGAAAAGGAGGGAAAGGATCTACGCATTTACATAGAGAGAAATTTATTGAAAAAGGTGGTCCAGATGGAGGTGACGGTGGTCGCGGTGGACATGTGTATTTAGTTGGAAATAAAGGACTCTGGACATTATTTCATTTAAAGTTTGCGCGTCACATTAAAGCTGGTCACGGTGGAGATGGAGGTTCTGACAGAAGTACAGGAGCGGATGGAGAAGATAAAGTAATTGAAGTGCCACTAGGAACTGTTGTAAAAGACAAAGAAACTGGTGAAACACTTTTTGAAATTACAGAACACGGAGAAAAACAAATTCTGGCAAAAGGAGGAAAGGGAGGTTTAGGAAACTGGCATTTTAGAAGTTCTACAAACCAAACGCCTCGTTATGCGCAGCCAGGTTTGCTTGGAATAGAAATGGATGTTATTCTAGAACTTAAAGTTTTGGCTGATGTTGGATTGGTTGGTTTTCCTAATGCAGGAAAGTCTACCTTATTGTCTGTATTGACTTCTGCAAAACCAAAAATTGCGGATTATCCATTTACGACTTTAAAACCAAATTTAGGAATCGTAGCTTACAGAGATTTTCAATCTTTTGTGATTGCCGATATTCCTGGAATTATTGAAGGTGCAGCTGAAGGAAAAGGTCTTGGACATTATTTCTTGCGTCATATTGAGCGTAACTCAACTTTATTGTTTTTAGTTCCTGTTGATACTCCAGACATCAAAGCAGAATATGATATTTTGGTTAACGAATTAACGAAATACAATCCTGAAATGTTAGATAAAGAACGTCTTGTTGTTATTTCAAAATGCGATATGTTGGACGATGAACTAAAAGCAGAATTGAAAGCAGAGTTAGATGTTTCTTTCAAAGGGATTCCTTATATGTTTATTTCGTCTGTTGCACAGCAAGGTTTAACAGATTTAAAAGATAAACTTTGGAAAATGCTTAACGAATAAAAAATAACAAGTTTGATATTATAAAGGTGTTCTGAAAATCAGAGCACCTTTTTGTTTGTAGGAATATTAAATTCGTAATAAAGAGTTAAAAATTCATTCTCATATTTAATTTTAGAATCGTTTAAGATGAAATAATTATCAAAATGGCTTATATTCGCATCACTTAAACAAAATAACATGAAAAAAGTAATTTTATTCTTGACCATGTCCCTTATGGCTTTCCCAATGAGAGCGGATGAAGGAATGTGGTTTTTGATGTTTATCGAAAGATTGAACCATAGAGATATGGAAAAAATGGGCTTGCAATTGACAGCCGAAGAAATTTACAGCATTAACCATCATAGTTTAAAAGATGCGATTGTACAGTTTAACGGAGGTTGTACTGCAGAAATCGTTTCAAATAGCGGTTTGGTTCTTACTAATCACCACTGTGGTTATAGTGCGATTGCAGAACTTTCAACTGCAGAACAAAATCATTTGAAAGATGGTTTTTGGGCAAAAAGTCGTTCAGAAGAACTAAAGCCTAAATCTTTATATGTTCGTTTCTTCGTTCGTATGGACGATGTTTCGAAAAGAATTTTGTCAAAAGTAAATGATACAATGACAGAAACTGAAAGAAACAAAGTTATTCAGCAAGAGATCGCTTTGATTGAAAAAGAAAACAGCGAAAATGGAAAATACACTGTTTCTGTTCGTCCTTTCTTTCAAGGAAATGAATATTACTATTTTGTTTACCAAGATTACACAGACGTTCGTTTAGTAGGAACTCCGCCTGAAAGCGTAGGTAAATTTGGTGGAGATACTGACAACTGGGAGTGGCCTCGTCAAACTGGAGATTTCTCTATGTTTAGAGTTTATGCAGATAAAGACGGAAATCCAGCAGCATATTCTAAAGACAATGTGCCATTACAGCCAAAACACTATTTGCCAGTTAGTTTAAAAGGAGTAAAAGAAAATGATTTTGCAATGATCTTAGGTTATCCAGGAAGAACAAACCGTTGGATGCCTGCTGGTGGAATTGAGCAAAACATTAAATATGCTTATCCTGCTTGGGTTGAAGGTGCAAAAACCGGAATGGATGTTATGAAAAAGTATATGGATAAAGATGCAACTGTTCGTTTAGACTATGCTTCTAAATATGCTTCTACAGCAAATTACTGGAAAAACCGTCAAGGTATGATTGATGCTTTAACAAAAGCTGGGACTGTTGATACAAAAGCAGAACAAGAAGATAAATTCTACGAGTGGGCAAGTAAACCTGCAAACAAAGAAAAATACGAGAATGTAATTCCGACTATCAACGATTATTACAGAGAAACAAACTTAAAAGCACGTCACGATAATTATTTGACACAACTTTTACGTACTTCTAGCTATGCAACTGCTCCTGCTAATTTAGGAAATGCATTAATCGCTTATTACAAAGAAAACGATGCTAAAAAAGCAGAAATGCTTCCTAAGATCAATGCGATGATTGAAAACATTTATGGTGAATTTTATGCGCCATTAGAAAAAGATGTTTTAACAGCACAATTGAATTTATATGCTGAAAAAGCTGCTGAGTACGGACTTGCTCCTGAAATCGCAAAAATGAAAACGGCTAACAATGGTGACTTTACTGCCGATGTAGCAAAAGCTACTGAAATTAGTTATTTTACAACTAAAGAAAAAGTATTGGCATTTTTAGCTGATCCAAAGCCATTGGCAATTGTACACGATCCGTTGTATATTATTTCTAATGATTTATTGACAAAATACCGTTCTAAAACAGATGATCAAGCAAAAGCTGATGATGGTTTTGCAACTGCTTACCGTAAATTGGTTGAAGGTTTAAGAGAGTCTAAATTGAACGCAATTAAATATCCAGATGCAAACTCTACGTTGAGATTGACTTACGGAAAAGTTCGTGCTTTACCTGCAGATCCTCGCAACGATGCTAAAATCAATAACTATACTACAATGGAAAGTATGGTTAAAAAATACAAAGCAGGAGATCAAGAATTTGACTTGCCAGCTCGTTTATTAGAATTAAACAAGAAAAAAGATTATGGACAATATGCTGATAAAGCAGGATATATGCCAGTAAACTTCTTAACTGATAATGATATTACAGGAGGAAACTCTGGTTCGCCAGTTCTTAACGGAAAAGGAGAATTAATCGGAATTGCTTTTGATGGAAACATCGAAGCTATGGCTGGAGACGTTATTTTTGATCCTAAATTACAAAGAACTATCAACGTTGATATTCGTTATGTGCTTTGGATTATCGACAAATACGCTGGAGCTAAAAACATTATCGACGAATTGACGATTACTAAATAATCTTCATTTCAGATTTAAATATCAAACCTAACAGGTTTTTAAAACCTGTTAGGTTTTTTTTTTGCCTAAATTTTATTAATTCACTTTTACTCGAATTCCTCTTGTATGACTTGCAAATTCTGGTGCATACATACTTTGAATAGTCGTAATTCCGTTTGAGAATTCTCCGCTGTTATTTACTCGAATATCATATTCTAAAACATAAGTTCCTTTATTGATTTTGTCAAAGAAGAAATGAGTCGCTGCATCTTTT
>Ga0160502_100406_pt1 | contig 32672 bp, 29 predicted proteins | sample DIDnMG_14_FD_108237 | JGI IMG/M metagenome (GOLD analysis project Ga0160502, IMG submission 108237) | Enriched soil microbial communities from UW Madison campus, WI, USA - DID2933_E24_Xylan MG | ecosystem: Environmental > Terrestrial > Soil > Unclassified | place: USA: Madison, Wisconsin... | reverse complement strand
CGATGACATTCCCTTTATGAATGAGTTGTTTTAATCGTTCACGTTCTTCTTCACTTAGTTCCACTACCCATCTTTTTTCCATTCCCAATCCCTCATATCTTTTTTGTAGATATATCGGCGGGTCAATGGATTACTATTAGTTTGTTGATTTACGGAGTACTAGTCGTAATGTCACTAAATGAAGCCGAAGCCGAACTCATACTACATAAAGAAACTACTACCGTCAATAATAATAATGAAAACCTTTTCTTCATAGTCAAACTCCTCCAACAAAAATTTCCCAAATTTGGGCTGTGTTTATATTACTATATTTCTATTTCATCTTCAACCATAATTTGGTTTATTAATATTTTCTAATCCTAACTCAACTTACTTACTATAAATGAGCAAATTCGCTTCCAGTAAACTGTAAAGTCAAAAAGAATAGAGACAAAGCAAGCTCCTTGTGGTAAAAAGTAGTCACCATTACACCATTTTTGAGTCTACCTCGTAAAAAACAGAATTCAGGATTATTGGCTCAATCTAAAAATTAGTGGTTGAACTTTTCAACTCGGCAAACGGAGTCGATTGCATTCAATTAAAATCCCCCATTTGTAACACTCCCGATTACGAGTAAAATAGTGCCGACGCTGGTAAGCCTTAATGCGATTGTGCCGCCCTTCTACGGTAGCGTTGGTCCAACGGCAACGGTGGTAATTCACGATCTCATCCTGCCATTTTCGCAGGTTTTCAAGGTGCTTCGCACGGCGTAATGGTCTATGTTCTCGCCATGCTCCAGCCAGCGAGTAAAACCCAAACGAGCGATGTTGACGTTCGATGAATAGTCGTACCACTGAGAAAAGGATTCCTTCCATTCCCACACGCTGCGTAACAACGGAGAGAGGGCAAGCAGGTTTTCTAACTGAGCTTTGCTCTTTTCGGACAAGCTGTCGACGGGTGGGTTCAACAGGCGATAGCGGCTTTTCAAGATCGCCTTGGCTCGGGGAGAACGAGTCTGCTGAACCGACTTGCGAACCTCCTGGACGCTCTCAATGACATAGCCGTGAACATGGAAACGATCCGCAATGCGGATGGCACTCGGAAAGCATTCGCTGATCCACGTATGATACGCCTGAGCCAAGTCCATCACAACGGCTTTGGGGTTGAGCGCCAAAAAGTCGGGATGCTGGCGAGCATAGGTGCGCAGCTCGTCGAGCTTGCGGCCAGCCAGTAGATCCAGCATCGTTTCGCCCCGAAGATTGTGAATGCCGGTATTGTACGTGTGGCCTTTTTTGATCGCAAAGTCGTCGATCCCCAGTACCAGGCCTGGGGTGTCCTTGGCTTCGCGCCAAGCCTGCTCCACCAAGCGGTCACTTTCGATTGGCAGGGCATCTTGGTGCATCCGCTGTACCGTACTGGCAGGCACGTCATGCATACGTGCGCTATGAGCTGACGTGGAGCCAAGGGCTTGTTCTACCGTTTCGGCACGGAAAGCTCGGCTGTACCGCTGTTTAGGGCCTACAAAGTCATACCTCCAAACAAAGCAGATTCCACAACGCGTACAAGTCAAACGTGGAGACGGCACATGCAAATAGCTCTTTCTGCCAAAGATACTCAAATGCCAAATTTGACGTGGTTTGTTTCGACCATCACGCTTCACATGTTGTTCCGAATCGCAGAGAGGGCAAGGTTGTTTGTAGGCTACTGGCGATGCCTCCAAATGAACCTCCTGGGCATCTATAGAGACGATTTTATGTAGGTGCAGCTCTGGTAATCCGGGCATTTCGTTGATATACTGGAGGGGCATCTGTTATTTCCTTCTTTGTTGTTTGGTCGGACTTACAACATTACAGGATTTGCAGATGTTTTTCCATTTTTATCTCCGTTCTTTCCTCTCTTTAATTCGTCAACCGCTAATTTCGGTTTTGAGCCGGTTTAAATTAATTTATTTAAAGCAAAAAGTATATTATTGACTCTATTATGTACATTAGTTATGGGTTTAAGCACACAAAGTATGTCTGCACAAGGTACCATGGATTCTACCGCTACTGAACGTTATTCCATTATTAATGTGGATGGAATTGAAGTAATACGCGATTCATTCGAGAAGGTATATATTTCTAGTCCAGTTGAGTCTGATGGCAAGCAGCTTTCCCTGCTAGAGTATAAAGAAATCCTTGAACAGTCAGATAAGCTTAGCGAACAATTAATCTCTATTGATGAGCAAAGTCTGGTTCAGAGTGAACAATACAATGCAGCAGCTGTAGTATTGATTGGACTTCCATCATATGAAGAAAATTTAGGATGGCGTGCAACTGGGAGTAAGGTACAAGTATCAGCATGGATTAATTGCCCATCAGGTGGTAGCGATTGTTCTATAGCTTCTACGACACAAAAAACCTTCACTCATGAGTTTTCAGCGAATGTGGAAAGCGGCTGGAAAGACTATATTAGATTAGGCGCTAGCTATACGTGGAGCTCTCAAACCTCAACGTCAACAACATACACCTTGCCTGTAAAGGCGGGTAAAACTGCCTATATGTCATTTAGACCATGGATTAATTATACACGTGGTTACGTAACTACAACATGGTATAGCAATGGTTGGTACGCTGGCACAACTACAAGTGATATGGTGTTTGGGAATGGTCCAGATATGCTATCAAATGGTGAAGCAAACGGTATATACGCCCTTGAATATCCATATGAATAAAGTGTAAAATATACCAGCTTACACATATCAGGTGTAAGCTGGTTTTAATCCTTGAAAGAAGGTGAACTTCCAGTGCATTTTACAAAAATCGGGGCTTTATTGCTAAGCCTTGGATTAGGTATGATTGTAATATCTGGATTAGAGAAAGTGATTTTATTTTCTGCAGTATTTAGCAAGACACACGCCATGAGCATGGAAAGCATACGAATTAACATACCTGATTATATCTGGAATATTACAGAGTATACATACATCAGTGGTTTGGTACTACTGATCCTAGGCGTAATCGGGTTACTTGCGGGTATTTATTTGAGAACCAAAAAATAGGCTCCTCCCAGACAGATGAAAAAATATACTCAGGGAGAATCTTCAGCATACCCTGCACTCCATCATCCTTATCAGGATATACCTTTCGACGCTCCCCCCTCTATTGAAGAGCCCTCTGAATCTACTATAGACACGAGCCGCCGCTGGCATCCAGGCATTGCCCCGTCACCCAGCGACTGTCCGCCGAAGCCAGGAAGGCCGCCACATCCGCCACATCCTCGGGCTCGCCCCACCTGTTCAAGACCGATAGTCCGGCCGCGTAGGCTTGCCCTTGCGGGTTCTGGAGCGTGCCCGCGTTCATCTCGGTATTAATAATGCCAGGCTGGATCGCGTTAACCGTAATATGACGGCTCCCGAGCTGCTTGGCCAGCATCTTGGTGAAGGTATCGATGGCGCCCTTGGTCATACTGTAGGCGAACACACTAGGAGAGGCTACACGTGTAACAAAGGAGGAGATATTGATAATACGTCCACCGTCCCTCAGACGAGGCAAAGCCTGCTGCGTGACAAAGAGCGGCGCCTTGACATTAATCCGCATCACCTCCTCGAAGGATTCCTCTGTCGTCTCCTCCAGGGTGACAATCTGGCCGATGCCGGCATTGTTAACCAGAATGTCGAATCCACCGCCTCCCCGATGCTTCCGAGCAGCGTCATCCACTCCCACAAATAAGGCTTGAATGCCATCTGACGTACTCAGATCCGCACCGATGGCGCGCGCCTGCCCTCCACCACTTACAATCTGTTGAACGACCGCTCCCGCTTCAGCCTCTCTTGTCGCATAATGGACGAGGACATACGCCCCCTCCTGTGCCAGTCGCAGCGCAATACTGCGGCCGATGCCTCTGCTTGCTCCTGTAACTACAGCCAGTTGACCCTCCAGCCTTCCTTGCACCTTGCTCATCTCATCAGCTCCCTATGTGATTTTTCAATATAGTTATATCACGGGGCGATGTTTACAATGTTGCTCTCTCATTCAGGGGGGGCTGTGGGATACGTCATCTCAATTCAGAACATACCCGCTCTCTAAACTGCTGTTCATACATGAATTTCTTCAAAAATATAAGCTGCTTGTTCTCTAGCCACATCAGATGATAGCCCTTGGGATCATGAATGAAAAATGCAATTTGAATCCGGTTGCCCTCACCATCCTCACAATACAAGGTTTGATTCAACACCGATAGTGTCGAGCCGCCCTTACTGCCAATTTGAATGAATTTGGATTGCGGATTAGGCGTCACATGCATGATTTCCATCATCAAGGCATGAGCGCGTTCAGACAGCAGGTGCCCCTTTTGGATGTTGCAGAGCAAGTGTGCGTATTGCTTCGTTGTTGCAGAGGGCATCTTCAATGTCCAGGCATCCTGAATCTTCCTGGATCTTTTCGTCCTGTTCAGTCTCGCGCTCCAAGAACGATCCGCCTTCAGCTTCTCAAATATTTCTTTCGCTTTCTCCGCATACACCTCATAGGAATAGCTGCTCATTTCAATTAGAGCCTTACGTTGAGGTATCCTCTCCATTTCCATCAGATAATTGGTCATCATCATCGCTGAAGATATAGGATAGATGACGTCATGATCCGTCATACCCAGCTTCTCCAGACGGCGATTGATAGCCTCCAGACCTAAGCGCTCCAGGAGATATTCCGTATTGGCGTTGGAGCTATATTGAATCATCCCTTTAGCCACCTGTAGCAGTGGAACCTGACCATCTTGAATATGCCCATTCTGTTTCATGTCATCGAGCCACTCGGGATGAGCCGCGCCATCTGTTCCTGGAATATAGAATCTCTCCAGTTCACCCAGACCAACACGCTCATGAATATCCAACTGCTCAGCGGCTGCCTGCTCGGCAAACTCGGCAGCAATGATTATTTTGACGACGCTTGCAAGCGGCATCTTCCGGTCGGATTGATAATCGACAATGACTCGATCGTTCTCGATGATGTATAAGGAGCTGCGATCTGGATGTTTAAGTAAGAACTGAAGTACGTGCTCCTCCGTTTTCCTGTCGTCCATCCTCTTGGCGATAACACCCATGAGTATAAATAAACCGAGCAGCACTAGAATAGAAACGGTAATGATGATATAGATCATACTCTACCTCCGGTCACCACTTCATGTCCCGCAGTACCTGGATGACGCGCTCACGCTTGTTCTCCTCCAGCTCCCACTCCATCAACTCGTCGAGGATTCGGCTCAGACTTGTGTGCCCCTTCGCCAAGCCATTCAGCCTTGCTGCGATCGTCTCGGACTGATCCCGCCCCAGCATCGCGCATAGCTGCGGGAGCTTGTCCACTGCATTCGGATACCGCTTCAGATTGTATTTCTGATGACGCTCCTCTGCAGGGTAAAATCGGCTGAGCTGTGCAATCTCCGTCGCCGGTACATCACCGTCAAGAGACGCGCGGCGCGCAACCGCCCGCTCAATATCTGGCAACTGGCTGCTGGAGTGATACAGAATCAGCGACTGGTATTGCCGTCCCTTGTAGCCGTTCGTATTGGACGGACGATGATGCGCCCAGAACACCTCCAGGAGCCGCTCCAGGTTAATCTTCCGCGGATCGTAGCTGATCTGCACCGTCTCGCTATGATCGCCCAGCGCCCGGTAATCCGGCTCTGGCGTTGTCCCTCCAGCATAGCCCGTCTCTGTTCGTACAACCCCCGGCAATTGTCCGAATAGCGCCTCGACTCCCCAAAAGCAGCCCATACCGAGTGTAATCTGCTCCACCCGTCTATCCATGCAATCCTCCTCCTTGCTGAATACCCGCTTCTTCCTTCACCGCCCCAGCAACAGCTCCCGCAACTCCTCAAGCTCCGGCCCCTGGACGTCCATCACCTGCTCCAGCACCTCCAGCAGCCGCTCACGACTGGCAGTCTCCAGCAATAGACCTAGCATGTGTACGAATGCCTTCTTCTGCTCTGGATTCAGCCGGACGAAGATGCGTGGCTGGATACGATACAGCTCCATAAGCACCTGTTCAAGCTCTCCATGGCGGCTGTCCCCCTCCGGTGCAGACACCTCACGAGCGGCCGGGAAAGCGTCCACTGCTGCCAGCTCCTCCACCATCCGTTCGGAAGCGACCCTAAGAAATGGTCTGCGCTTCCTATGAATCAGCTTATTGATCTCCTCCATCATAAACTGGAACGGCTCGCTCCTTCGACTCATGCCGAAGGCCAGCTCCAACTGCCCATACTGATCCTTACTCACGAAGTCAAAATGGTCAAACAGCTTGCTCCGTATATAGACACTATGATAGAAGCCGTCTCCCTTATTATTGAAGCTGGTCGGCTGCTTGTGCCGCTCCTTGTTCGCCCCGTCGAGGAAATACAGCTTGGATGACTCATTGTTCATCCGCTCCTCCCACCGGATGAACCCCACCTCGAACAACGTCCCTGTCGGCTCATGGGTGAACTCCAGTCTCTGCCGATCAGCGACGAGACGGTTGTAATTCAGCTTCTTGCCATCGACCACCAGCCTGTAGCGGCTCGCCGCATGCAGCTCCAGGAACCATCCGAATTCCCTGCCCAGGTATCGGCGCAGCTCCTCCAGCTCCATCTCCCGATGCAGCATCTCGAATACAACCGTCGTTCCCGGCTTGTCCGCTGTCGGCTCCGGCTCGGTCTGCGAGTACATGTCCAGCGTATCCGCATCGATATGAATCGAATATGTCTTGTTCTCCTGCCCCTCCTTATAGGTGGTATACCATACCGCCCGGGAAGCGAAGCTGTGGAAGGTGAGACGTCCAATCCCATTCTTGCCGTGCATCGTAGATGTCATGCGAACCCGGCTGCCCGGATCAATCTGCTTCTCCGATTCATAGAACGGCGTGAACTTGCGCTCCAGCACCTGGCGGTCGATTCCATACCCGTTATCCGTAATGCTCAGCCGTTCGATGCCGCCCAGCTCATTGCGCTCCACCTTCAACTCCACCCGCGTAGCGCCCGCATCGAATCCGTTCCAGATGTACTCCGCTACCGATTGCAGTTCATCGAATTTCTGGAGCGTCTTCTTGATTCCCCTGGAGGTAATTAAAATTTTGCCCACAGCTTCCACTCCCTTCTTCTACCTCCATTTTACCATAGGTTCCCGCAGCATAGGTTCAACAGACCGCCTATTTACATCGAGGCTCGTTTCTGGTACATTTCTATATGTTAACCATAATCCAATATTTAAGTTAACATATACATAGCACATCTTCTTGTATGTATCATTTGGCTTTTGGAAAGGGGTATGTAAATGAAGCAGCAACAACTCGAACACAGACACGCAGCAGTGGAGACATCCCCTGCCGCGAGCTGGGAGACACTCGCTTCCCGGGTGCTAATGGGAGAGCGGCTAACTGTGGAGCAGGCGATGACCATACTGGGGGCGGAGGAGGATGAGGTGTTGCCAATGCTATATGCCGCCTATCTCATTCGCAAGCATTACTTTGGCAAGCTGGTGAAGCTGAATATGATCATTAATGCCAAGAGCGGGCTGTGCCCCGAGGATTGCGGCTACTGCTCCCAATCGATCGTGTCCGCCGCCCCGGTGAACCGGTATACGCTGCTGGATAAGGACACTATATTAGCAGGCGCCAGAGAGGCGCTGAACCGCAGGGCAGCCACCTATTGCATCGTGGCCTCCGGTCGGGGGCCGACAGAACGCGAGCTGGAGCAGGTTATTGAAGCGGTACAAGAGATCCGCGAGACGATGCCGCTCAAGATTTGTGCTTGCCTGGGTCTGCTGAAGCCCGGACAAGCCGAGCGGCTGGCTATGGCGGGGGTGCATCGCTACAACCATAACCTCAACACGAGCGCTACTCACTATCCCGCCATCACTTCAACCCACAGCTACGATCAACGAGTCGATACGATCCATGCGGCCAAGCAAGCCGGGATGTCCCCCTGCTCCGGTGTCATTATCGGCATGGGCGAGAGTCATTCCGACATCGTCGATATGGCCTTTGCATTGCGCGAGCTGGGCGCGGATTCGATACCGGTTAATTTCCTGCACGCTATCCAGGGAACAGCGCTTGCCGACCAGCCGCGCACGCCAGCGATGTTCGCACTGAAGGTGCTTGCCCTGTTCCGCTTCGTCTGCCCCGATCGGGAAATTCGGGTCGCCGGCGGCCGGGAGCTCAGCCTGCGCTCGCTGCAGCCGCTCGCGCTCTATGCTGTTAACTCGATATTCGTAGGCGATTACCTCACCACTGCCGGACAAGCTGCCGCTCTGGACCATCAGATCATCGAGGATCTAGGCTTCGATATTGAGAACTGCGCACTGTAGGCACCCTTGTCGTATACTGTCTGCGATACTGTCTACGATCGGCGCGCCCACGAACCCGCCTGCCACTCACCGCATAAGCTGTGCCTTCAGCCCCCCTCTCACATGAATAGAGGGGCGGTTTCCACCGTTGAGGCACGGATCCTCTGCGGTGCTGGAATTACAGCTTGCACGGCTCATTGCTGCATCCTGCTGCCGGTATGTCGCATTTGTCCTCTATGATGATGTCTCTATATGCGATTGATGATCGCCTCACACCTTTCTATAATTGTAATTGAGATTGATTATCAATTATAATGGACGAAAGGGAGAACAACACGATGAACAAGCATTTCCGAATGATAACCCTTTTCCTGCTTATGGCACTGATCACAGCCTGCAGCAACGGTAATCCCGGCACAACCAGTGACGCAGTTGCAAGCGACAGCAGTACAACGGCAGGCACAAGCGAGAATACACGCACGCAGGCAGCCGCAGGCCAGACAGCGCAAGGGAACACATCTCCTTCAGACGATTCGGCAACGAAGACGGTAATCGACGCTCAGGGACGATCTGTGGAGATTCCTGCATCTCCACAGCGAATTGTTGCTCTATGGAGCGTCGGCGAAATTCTGGCATTGGGCGAGAAGCCGATCGGCTCCAGCACGAATCTGCTACGCTTCTATACCGAAGAGCAGCGCGCAGGTATCGAGATTGTCGGAGCAGGCGCGGAGGGAGACCTGGAGAAGGTGATGGCGCTACAGCCAGATTTGATCGTTATCTCTGCCCGTGCAACAGAGGATGACATAGAGAACTACAGCAAGATTGCCCCAACCGTGACGACGCCGTTCTTCGGCGATCCGTTCGAAACGTTCCATACGGTGGCCAATATCTTGAACAAGCAGCAGGAAGAGGAACAGTGGCTATCCCAGTATCAGTCCCGGGTGAACGAGAAACGGGCGCTGACACGCGATATGAACCTGGCGGAGCAGTCTGCACTGGTGATCCAATTTGCCCTGAAAAACATCTATACGTACAAGAGCAGTACCTTTTCCGTCGTCTTCAACGACTATCAATTCAAGCTGACAGCCAAGCAAGAGGAATTGCAAAAGGACCCGGCATTCGGGAATCTCCAGCTATCCCTGGAAGTTCTGCCGGACTTTGATGCCGATCATCTATTTGTCATGATTAGCGATGAGGATTCACGTCAGGTGTACGAGGACTTCACCAAGAGCGAAGTATGGAACAGCATGAAGGCCGTCAAGAACAAGCAGGTGCATCTCATCAGCAATCGGATGGCAATCAATGATGTCACGACTATGGATTGGGCGCTGGAGGAAATCTATGGATTGCTGCATGAACAGCAGCCTGGACGGTGATGCCATGACGAACCAGATCAAGCAACTGAAGCTGGCGACGATGCTGATTGCCCCTGGAGCATCCAGCGGACGCTGGCGGCACCCGTCTCATCAGGCTGCCCCTGCTTCCCTCGACTTCTATACTCAACTGGCCCGCAAGGCGGAGCAAGGCAAGCTGGACTTCATCTTCCAGCCCGACCAATACCGCACGCCGGGCACGACGCCAGAGGAATTCCGGCATCATGCCAATGTTGGACTTGAACCAATGACACTGCTGTCCGCCCTTGCCGCGGTCACCGAGCATATCGGATTGGCAGTGACGCTGTCCACAACGTATCATGAGCCCTATCATGTCGCCCGCATGATCGCTTCGCTGGATCAGTTGAGCGGGGGCCGCGCTTCATGGAACATCGTTCATTCCAGAGGCGATCTGGAAGCGGCCAACTTTGCCATGTCCCATCGTCCCAGACCAGAGGAGCGCGCGGCGCATGGCATGCAGTTTGTTGGTATTGTCAAATCGTTATGGGACAGTTGGGAGGATGGGGCTATAATCGCCGACAAGGAGCGGGGCATCTACGCCGATCCGGACAAGGTGCATCTGCTTGATTGTGAGAGCGAATGGTTCTCCGTGAAGGGCCCGCTTAATGTGGCACGCCCGCCGCAGGGGCATCCCGTGCTGATCGAAGCGGGGCAATCCGAGGCGTTCATGACACGGGCAGCCCGACATTCGGATGTCGTCTTCACCATGCTGAATGAGATGAATCAGGCCAAGTCGTTCTACCGCTCCTTGAAAGGCAAGCTGCCCGCATATGGACGGCAGTCCAACGACTTGCTCATTATGCCCGGGCTAAACCTGTGTGTCGGGCGCACCGACGCCGAAGCCCGCGCCAAAAAAGCCGAGCTGGACGCACTGGGAGGAAAGCAGCCGCGCCTCGACATGATCTCCTATATGATCGGTCTGGATGTCCAGACTTATCATCTGACCAGCACCAGCCTGCTGCCATCAGCGGACATCGTGCCCGAGCATCATCCATACCGTCAACGAAGGGCGCTGGCCGATCAGCATGGCCTGACGACAGTGCAGCAGTTATTTGAGCTGATGAGCCAATTGCAAGGTCATCTGAGTATTACCGGAACCCCTTCTCATATTGCTGATGTGTTAGAGCAATGGCTGATGGAGGAGGCAGCAGACGGCTTTATCTATATTCCGAGCCTGCTGCCTGATGGCGTAGACGATCTGGTCGACCTGGTCATCCCCGAGCTCCAACGCCGCAGGCTATTCCGAACCGAATACGAAGGACAGCAGCTCCGTACACAGCTAGGGCTCGCGCGCCCATGGAATACATTTGCATCAAGGCAGTAACCTCGAAGACCCACTACGACGACTTAAGCGGAAGGGCGGATGAAGCACAGATGAGGCGCAGATGAAGCGGAAGCAGCAAGGGGTGAGGCCATCTCGGGCATCTCGAGGCAGCAAAACATGATCCCGCATAGCAGGATTCCGAATGCGCAGAACAACTATGGATTGGAGGAGAACAGCCATGACAGAGGAAGCAGGCAGCTTGAGGCATATTCCCTCCGGGACAGCTTATCATATGCAGAGCATAGAGCATGTCCAGCTCGCCGCTGAGGGAAGACAGCGCTATGCGGCCAACGAAGGAACAGGCTTGCTAATTATTGAGAAAGGCTCCGGCAAGATCGCCAATCCACTGCTGCTGGTGGAGACGGGAGACACGCTGTTGCTGCAATCCGAGGTCGTACTCGAACTAACAGCGGTCGACGAGCCGTTGTGCGGCTACTTCATTCTCTTCCGTTCGTTGCCGTCCTCAAACGAGCGCGATACTGTGCGACAGCTTGCCGATGCAAGCTGCCAGCCGATCCGCATCAAGCCAACATCCAAATATCTCAGGAATATCAAGTCTTTGTATACCTCGATAGAGGATGGCCTGACACCACTGCAGCAGTTCAGGCTGCAGCTTCATTTTCAGTCGATACTGTATGATTTGCTTGCAACTGCTACAGCTACGAGGAGTGCCCCTGAACGCGACTCCTTGGCTGCTGTTCGCCATTCAATCGCCTATCTGCAGGAGCATTACGATGAAGAGCATACCGTCGCCCAGTTGGCCTGCCAGTTGAACCTCAGCAGCAGGCAATATACCCGACTGTTCAGGAAGCTCACCGGAAAATCCCCAATCGAATTCCTGAACGAGTATCGCATTAATCGTTCCAAGGAACTGCTGCTGCTGCAGGACGAGCCCTCGCATCAGATCTCCTCTCAGATCGGCATACGGGATGTGACCTACTTCAATCGCCGATTCAAGCAGCGAGTCGGGTGCTCGCCCAAGGAATACGTGCGCAATCGACACCTGGATTCCCGCATCGTTACGCCACATTATGCCGGGGAGATTCTGGCCTTGGGGATGCAACCGATCGGCTCGCTCGAGGTCACATTGAATCAGCTTCAGCCTGACGCTCCTCCGATTCGAAGCATTGGCTATGACAGATGCCAGTTAGAGCACGTGAAAGCGTTGCAGCCTGACCTCATCCTCGTATCGGATTTTACCGATCGTCAGGAGATTGCCGCGCTAGGAGAGCTGGCCCCGGTTATTGTCATCCCTTGGGATATGAACGCCTTCGACCGTCTTCACCGTGTAGCCCGCGTGCTGGGCAAGGAGAAGGAGGCAGAGCAATGGTACGAGCGCTATCGGATGAACGCACAGAGCGCTCACCAGCAGTGCCAGCGCTTATCCCCTCCTGAGGAGACGGCGGCAATTGTACGAATGGAAGAGGACAGAGCCTGGGTGTTCGCCTCTCGTTTCTTCCCGACCTTCTACGATGTGATTGGCTTCTGCCCCACCCCTCTGATGCAACGGACGACAGAGGTGAATCCCGACCTGCGCCGGGTATCCATTCCGCTGCACCAGATTGAACAGCTGGATGCAGACCGTCTATATATCGTGGATTATGACAGCGTAACATTCACACGTCTGTTCGAGCAATGGAAGCAGGCCAGTGGCTGGCATTCCTTAACCGCGGTACGCAAGCAGCAGGTCTATCGGCTGAACATGCGCGGCATCTCCAACAGCGCCTACACACTGGAATGGCAGCTACACCTCGTCTCCTGCCTGCTGAACCCGCTACACTGTAATCATCAGCCTTGCACCTATGTAGCCTTGCTGGAGGGATGAATATAGCCATGCATGCCGAGTCCCATACAGGGCCAAGCGTGTATGGCTGTGTGCTGCAAGGAAATGCAAATTGTTCAGACAAACCTAACACAGAGCCCCGAGTCTTCAAACAGGGGCGACCCGCAACAGGAGCTTTCGGTAGCCCGCGTTGTAAACCGGGTTGCAGACCCGATGCTAGAACAGCCCCAGTTGCTCCGGCTTCTCTTGTCCGAGGAGCCCGGGAGCGAAGGTGCCGTAAACATGTTCAACCTACCTCCCCCCTCTCTCGCGATTCTGTCATCATGGTCTGTCGGTCAAGCTTGTCCCCCTCACTATGAAGTCAGCACATAAAACACTTTCCCCCAGCGAGCAATTTTTCTTGCGGTTTGCTCGTCTTGAAGAGTTACAATATTAACCGCATCGGTTTCATATATGAAATAATTGGCTATTGATTCATGCGGTACTCCAAAAGGGTTGAGCTCCCACCATACTGCATCGAGTTCTTCCTTCGCCATTGTATCGGATATTAAGAATGGTGTACGGGGGTGAGGCTTGGTTGCTGGGTAACGTTCATGATCCAACAGTTCTATCCGTTCTCCATTTATATGTAACGCGCTAACCCCTTTTCGGAGAGCAAAGTTCAATGCTTCATCCACACGGTTAATGATGGGTTCTTCATTATCGTTTAGTGAGGTATTACATAAGAGAGGTATTCCCGTTCTACGATAGAACGCAAGCAGCAGTCCATGAAGAATCGGGTTGGTTTCCGAATTTACGGTCTGCACTCTTGCCGTGTGATCCAGGTGGGCTATCGCGGGAACGAGCGCTCGCTTGTCTGCCCTAATCTTAAACGTATGCAGCATATACGGCGAAGGATACGCATCTTCGAACCATTCATGAACATGCTCTTCCATAATGACTGGAGCAACAGGGCGCCACCATTGCCGTCTCTTAATGAGATTAAGTATCTCCTTCGTTCGATTTGTCCGGGGATCACCCAAGATAGACCGGTTTCCAAGCGCACGCGGCCCGATCTCGGCCGACCCCTGAAACCAGACAACAGGGCTTTGAATGATATCGTCAACGACCCGGTCCTCGTCTGCAGGGCGAGCGCTCTTCACATGCGTGGAAAAGGAAGGATGTCGAATTGAAGTCCGAATTGAATAATCGTTCTCGCCAAACGAAGGGTGACTAAGCCTGAATCGTATTCTTCCTTTGTGTTTCTTATGGAAAGCGTATAACCCTATACCAAGGGATATGCCTCCGTCATTTACGCATGGCGGCGCAATAAATCCTTTGAATCCGAACTTGCCCATGATGTGGCTGTTCGTCGGACAATTAAGAGCATATCCACCCGACATCGCCACATACGTATCTTGAGGGTTAATGTTATAGCTTGCTATTGCACCTTCAATCGTTGCATCGACCATCTCAAGTGAGCGTTGCTGGACCTTCTTCATCACCATACTTATTTTACGTTCTTGATCTGTGAAATCCGAGGCCGCATTCGAATAGGCTTGGTCTGAATGTTGTGGTGCAAGGTTTTCGACTGCATCAATATAGTGTTTTAGATGACTCTCTATCCATTGATTGAATCCCCAGCCACTCATTGGAATCTCCGCTGGCATCTCCATATCCGACTCGCTCTCGCAAGCCGAGGCGAGCGCCATTAAGGTGCCTTCCCTCAGCCTATAATGCTGGGCTACCCAAAACCACATACAGCCCGGCGATTCCACAGGGAACAACTCTATATGACCTCGGCGGACGAAGCAGCCAGCAAATTGAAATTTTTTGCGGGAATTGCGGTCTAAGAGCATATCAGGCCCTGCATCCAATGCCAGAGCGAGTAGAGTCGAGTTATAAAATTTCTCCGAATCCAACATGATTGCCGAGAAAAGATGCGCAATATTGTGATAGCTATAATCCGGGAAATCGTGAATGGAATGATAGTCATCATGCGTCTGAAGACCCGGCGTTCCCCAAATTTCATTCATGTCTGCCAACGACAACTGTAACGGATGCAACAATTCATTGATAAAGTCTCTTGCTTGATCCGGACTGTAAAAGGCTATATTATGATTTTTCACACCTGTGATTCGCTCTAACTCCCAGTGACGAATTAGTTCCACCTGATCACCGGTTTTTTTGAATAACGACAGATTATGATCATGGCGAGCAGATGATTTCAATAAGTGCCGTAGACGATCGATTTCCAGGTAAGTCGAAAGATAATATCCGTCCTTCATATGTCCCCCTTGAGCTTGTAGATAGGCAAACTTTATTGTTCGATGACACTGCCCAGCAGCAATCCGAAAGTGCCAGGTATGGCTGTACATTCATCGTATCAAATCTTTAGAAAGAAATAATCAGCCATCATTGTTGCAATCTCAGGGAATCTTGCATAACAGAGTCAGCTCAGCACATACTTCAGCCGCATATCAAACAAAATCTAGCCGGTGAATGCGATTATTATCGCGATGCTTTTACTGGTAACTCTGAGGCACTAGATCAACGTTAATAAGCGGCCTTAGTCCTGATCCACAGGACTAAGGCCGCTTTATTGTGCCTCCAGTATAGCATCATCAATTGCCAAGAGCACTACAATCAGACAAACCTAACACAGAGCCCCGGGTCTTCAAACAGGGGCAACCCGCAACAGGAGCTTTCGGTAGCCCGCGTTATATACCGGGTTGCAGACCGGATGCTAGAACAACTCCAGTTGCTCCGGCTTCTCTTGTCCGGGGAGCACGGGAGCGAAGGTGCCGCGCGGCGGCACCTTCCCCAGCAGCGCGAGCATCTGCTTGCCATTATCCGCTGCATCTCCACCGGAGTTATTGTTGAAGATGACACACAGACGAGCCGTCTGCTGCGCAAGCCGCTGCAGGCGTTCCGCCCACTCCAGCAGCTCCGCCTCGCTGTAGCGGTACAGATAACGCACCTCGCGCCAGTTCGGCTGACCCGATGATTGCCAGCCCTTCTCATTGCGGCCATGCAGCCGCACCACCGTCAGCTCGCTATGCGTAACCTCCTCCACGATCGGCACGCACCCTGCACCCACCTGTGGCTCATCGCACAAGCTATGTATCCAGCCTTCTTCACGCATGAAGTGAAGAGTGCGCTGCCGCATCTGCGGCTCGAACCAACTGCGGTGCCGGAATTCCAGCGCACACGGCACATCGCCCATTCGCCGCTTGGCCTCGCGCAGGATGCCTACATGCTCCCGCTTGCAATCGAACCACGGCGGGAACTGGAACAGCACCGCCTCCAGCTTGCCTGCCTCCTGCATCGGCTGCAGTGACGCATGGAACGCCGTATACATGGCCTCCTCCGAGTCGAAGGGAAGCTTGCCTCTGGAATGCCCGGTCATGCCCTGATACGCCTTAACCAGGAAGCGGAACGAGTCAGGCGTCTCCTCTGTCCATTTCTGCATATTCTTTTGCGGCTGCACCGCATAGAACATGCTATCCACTTCGACCGTCTCGAACCATTCGCTGTAGGTCTTCAGCTTGTTGGCAGCCGCTTCCCTGTCGGGATACAGCGATACGTGGTCGCCCCAGCCGGTCAATCCGATCCGAATCACTGCTTGCTCCTCCCTTGCGTCAGTTTGGCTGCCTGAGCGCAATGCACGACAACTGATCTTCATTGAAGTACAGGAAAAAATTCAGATTCTCTCCTGTCATATAACTCCATAGCGTCTCCGTCTGCAGATTGGGCTTGCCCAGACGGTCAAGCACCTGCTGCCTGGTTAGCCCCGGATAGACGTCATCCTCAGTACGATGCTCCCCACTCATAAAAATAATCAGGTTGCTCTGCTCATAGACGCCCTTCTCATAATGACGCATGTATTGCACCTTGCCATACTCGTCCGAATAGAACGGTGTCTGAGATAGAGGCTTCGCCTGCTCCAGTTCCTTGCGCCATCCCTCATAGTCTTTACCATCTACGAGCAGCCTGGCAGCTTCATAGCGCACAGCCTCGTCAATATTCGGCTCTTCCTGCTCCAGCTCTGCGCGTGCCTGCTCCAGCAGGTTCTCCAGCTCTGCCAACTGGCTATCTGGCCTCAATAGCTCATTCACTAACAGATATACCTGATCATCTGCATAATAAGCCCGTCCATCCGCTTCAATGGTGTTGCTGCCCAGATCATAGGGAAGCTCATAGGTCTCATTCTTCACCTGAAACCGCAGCTTGGCCTCTTCCTTCCCATTAGGTGCGGAAACCCCCTGCGCTGCAGCCGCCTTCATATTCAGCCAGGCCAGATTTTGCAGAATCACATATCTGCGCGTATCGGGCACCTCAATCTCTGCCTCGGAATCCGGCGGCTGCACCGAGATCGCCCTTACCTCCTCCTGGTCAAAAGGCAGCTTGTCCAGCAGGTACACCGCCTCATCATCTCCAGCAGACACGAAGTCCGAGCCTGTCGTCTTCTCCACAGAGGGCCTGGTCGAGGTCATCTGAATGGCAATCCAAACCGATACAAGCAGCACAAGAAATCCGCCGATAACCATGCTCGCCTTGGATAGTTTCATATCGTTCCACCGCCTGTTAGCAATATAAAAAAACGAATCATACGTTCGATTATACCACACGGCGCTTAACAAAGTTTGAAACCTGGATCACAATTCTCGCAAATTGGGAATAAGGTAGCACCTCATCCACCGATAGTCAGGAGAAAAGATAGAGGGGCAACAGGGGAATTCCGACCTGTAGCCCCCTGTTGCCCTCTGATATACGTACAAGCTGCAGAGCAATGATGCCTTGCTTCGTCATTGCAAGATGGCATCTTCAACGCCCAGGCATCCTGAATCTGGATCAGAAGCTTCTTACTGCCTGCAGCCTATTCGGAATCTCAGAATTCAAGGATCACCTTTCGCACCTCATTCGGATGCGTCTCGATGAGTTGAATGGCCCGATGAACCTCATCTATCGGATAACGGTGGGTAATGAATGATTGCGGCTGAAGCACACCTTGATTAAACAGATCAATCACATACCCGAATTGGTTCGACTGGAGTCGCGAGCCCGCAACTGTCAACTCTTTCTTTGTAATCGGGAGCTGCGGGATGCGAGAGGGAGAGTCGCCAAATCCCAGCACTACGACCCGTCCGGCAACCGAGGTTACGTCTACCGCCTCCTCGAACGTTTGCTCCGTACATACAGCATCTATCGTAACATTGGGGCCGAGGCCGCCGGTAATCTGCAGCAGCGCTGTACGAATATCCTCCTTGCGTGCATGCAGCGTATAATCCGCCCCTAACTCAGCGGCGTAGGCCAGCTTGGCATCGCTAATATCCGACACGATACAAGTAGCGCCGCGAATCTTGGCCATATGGAGGGCACATAATCCGATGGGACCGGCTCCCATAATGAATACGACATCCCCCGGTCTCACATCCCCACGCCAAGCCGCCTGGGCGCCAATGGTAAACGGCTCGATCAGCACACCTGTCTGCCAATCCAGATGATCAGCAATTTTATGGACATTGCGTTCCGGGAGCACCATATATTCCTGATAGCCGCCATCCAGATGAACACCATACACCTGCAATTGCTCGCATACATTTCTCCGACCCGCACGACATGCATAGCAGACTCCGCATGACTGTATCGGCTCCAGTACTACTTTATCCCCAGGCCTGATTCGCTCTGTTTCTGATCCCACCTCTATGATTTCACCAACCACCTCATGTCCGATCACGCGCGGATACGTCGCAACTGGAGAGGTCCCATGGTAGATATGCATGTCTGAGCCGCAGATGCCGGCCATTCTGACCTTCATCAGCACCTCGCCCCCATGCTGAATGGCCGGCTCCTGCCGTTCGACAATACGCAGCTCTCCAGGTCTAACCACCTGCACTGCCTTCATTGACCTTCCTCCCCTTCTGTAATCCCTGCCTCCAAGTCTTGGCACAGCAGATCGGTGTGGATCTTTATAACTGCCTTTTTAATAGCAGAGCCGCCTGCCGAGCTGCAGCCCGGCCGATGTACATCTGCGGGAAAAAAAACAGCATACATACCTGGAACAAGTGTCACCTCCACCTCGCCATGAATGGTATCGTAGAGCGCATAGTCAGCGCTTTCCAGCTCATCCTCGACCATGACCTGCGCGGCCGCGGCTCTACCGACACCGATTCGTTCCTCCTTGCCCCTGATCAAATAATGCACATCGATATACCGTGCATGGCGCTCAGCCTTTCTCTCTGTCTTCACCACAGTATCCAGCTCCTGCACAACAAGGAACATATCCTCTCCATCGAGCTCATATTTGCCCGGCTCCCAATGAAGCATATCTGTGCAGCGAAGGTACTCCAGTGCTTGCCGAAGCACAGGGGACACTGCTTGCTTGTCCCGTTCCCAATCGGTAAAATCCCCAACTATCAATATCTTCCCTCCTCGTGCGCAGATGACCCGAGCAGTCTCGGGCATTACCAGAGCAGGCCCGAGCAGTCTCGGGCATACCAGAGCAGGCCCGAGCAGTCTCGGGCAACTCGAGCAGACGCCCCTGCTCCCGCCTACAGTTCCAACACCTTTTGCCAGATCGCCTCATCAACGGGGATGCCCAGCTCCAGATTCTGCTGCCGGGTCTGAGCCGTTCGCTCGCCAGGGAAGGAGACCCTTCCATTGTCCTCCGCAGGCTCAGCCTGATGCAGATAATCCACTGCGCGGTCGACCAGTTCCTCAGTGAACGAACCTCCAGAGATGACCGACGGATCGACAGCAATGAAGACCTGGGAGCCCCCATAGCCGGAGACACCAGGAGCGGGCTTGAATTCATCCATCTGTCTGGTCGACCATCCACCCGCCACTAGCGCCGCAATCAGATCCAATAGAAAGGAAAGTCCCGATCCCTTCCAGTAGCCTGTAGGCAAAATACGCATCGATTGCTCAATCGACGCCGGGTCTCTGGTCAGCTTGCCCTCGCTGTCGAATCCGCCATCCACTGGCAAGAGCTCATTTTTCAGCCTCGTCACCTCCAGCTTCCCGTATGAGAACTGAGACATTGCCATATCCAGTACAATATTGCCTGCTGCCCTTGGAACAGCCAGAACAAACGGATTATTTCCGACCTTCGTCTCCTTGGCTCCCCAAGGCGGCATACACGACTCCGTATTGGTCCAGCACAGGCCGATGCAGCCCTGCCTGGCTGCCTGCCAGCCGTAGCTCCCTCCACGCATCCAATGATTCGTATTGCGCAGGGCAACCATACCGACTCCATTCTCCTTGGCCAAGTCGATGGCCCGCTGCATGCAGAACCTGGCATTCAAATTACCTGGCCCAAGCTTGCCATCATATCTTTCCAGCATCCCTGCACCTTCGACATTGACAGGCACCGCATGAATATCGACCCATCCTTTATCAATGTAGTCAACGAATCGCGGAACCCGGTTCAGTCCATGGGAATACACCCCCTCCAGACTGGCTTCGGCAAATAAAAGCGCACATTCCCCGGCACGCTCTTCCGTAAATCCTCTACTAAGCAGCACACGGCGGATTTCAGCCTGCATCGTATCAAAAGAAACTCTCTTCATGCTTCCTCTCCTTCAACCATAGTCCCTTGCTCATGTCTTACTGTACTACTCAAGGGGGATTCTCAACATAAACAATGCAATTATATTTGTAATATATCACTATAATTTATATGAATTTATTAAACATCTTTTCACTTTTCACAAAATAAAACAGGCGCACAATAGAATTGCACGCCCTTGCACAAGAATATTACTTTTTGTAATATCCCCTTGAATCGAGAAAATCATAGATATTCTTGTTCACCTCGTCAAGCGCGTCTTGCGGCGACTTTTCCCCGGCCAGCGATTTGGAGATGCCATCGGTAATATACTCTTGAATCCGCGGCCATTCGGGCAGATTAGGCTCTAGCCGTGCCTGATTTATAGCCCTCTCGATCGCCGGGAACTCTGGGCGCGCTTGAATCAGGTCGGGGTCCTGCAGTACCGCCTTCACTGGTGGAACGCCTCCTGCCTGCGCATAGGCTTTGGCCCCCTGATTAGTTACCCAGGAGATGAACTTATAAGCGCCTTCCTTGTTTCTAGATGCCGAATTCACAGCAATGGACCACGTATGAATGAAGGATACTCCGCCTGGAACATCCGCGATCGCGAATTTATCAAACACCTTGGGTGATTTGGCCTCATCCTTCAATTGGGAGTAGGCGGCATTCCATTCAATTGCCATCGCTACCTTCTCATTCTGAAAGGCAGACAGCACCTCAGGAAACTCGTAGGTGGTGGCATCTGGCGGTACCACTTTGGACACGCGGTAATTATCGGTGACGAAGGTCAAGGCTTTGACGCCGGCCTCACTGTTCAAGGTCGGCTGGGTCTTGGCATCAAACAATTCTCCGCCCATCGACCACAGATACTGGTACCATTCCTTCGGTTGCGTATAGCCGCGTTTCCCCTGGAAGGTCGTGCCGAATTCAGTAGGGGAGTCTGGATTCAAGCTCTTGGTGAACTTCTTGGCGACCTCCATGTACTCCTCCCATGTGGCAGGGGGCGTAGCGATCAGATCCTTGCGATAGATCAAAAACATCGTGCTCAGCTCCAGCGGCATCGCATACGGCTTTCCGTTATAGGTGACGGCTTCGATAGAGGCCGGCAAAAACCGGTCCAGATTCGAGCCATCCTGCTCGAAATACGGCGTTAAATCCTCAAACTGCCCTCCCGCCGCGAACTGCCCGACATAATTATTGAGCACCAGCGCAACATCCAGTCCATCCTCCTTCGCCAGAAGCTGGGTTGTTACCTTTTGCAGATAAGCATCGCGGCCAACCTCCTGCACATTCACCTTTAGCCCCGTGTCCTTCTCAAACTCCGGCGCCAGACTGCTGAGCGCATTGTACAAAATGCCTGACTGCGCCAGCACTTGAATGGTTTTCCCATCCGAAGAACCGGGAGCGGCTTGTCCCCCTTGCGTATTGGTGCCGGAAGACGCAGGCGCACAGCCCGCAGTAACGAGTGCAAGCAGCACAACCGTTGTCATTTTCTTGTTCCACATGTGCAAAATCCCCCTCGATTGTGTAGTGTATCCTTATTTCACAGCACCCATCGTCAGACCGGATACAAGATGCTTCTGGATCAGCAGCGTAAAAATAAACATCGGGATCATAAGCATCGTGCCGGTCGCCGTCACAGGCCCCCACAGGATCGCCTCCTGGGTGACGAAGTTAGCGGCCATTACTGGCAGTGTCTTCGCCTGTGTACCCGTCAGGTTCAAAGCGAACAGGAATTCATTCCATGAGTTCATGGCACAAAAGATCGCGGCTACCGCGAATCCCGGCATGGCCAATGGCAGCATGATTCGCCACATCGCCCCAAATCTTGTTGTACCATCAATAGCTGCTGATTCCTCCAAGCTCTCGGGAAGCTCCTTCAGAAACCCCCACATCAGCCAGATCACAAATGGCAGGTTGAACGAAGTATAGGTCAGCGTAAGCGTAAACAAATTATCCGTTCCTCCAAGCTGACGGAATAGAATAAAGAACGGAACCACCAATACAATAGGCGGGAACATTTTGGTGAAGAAGACCGTAAAGCTGATCCACTTCTGCCCCCGGATGCGAAACCGCGCCAGACTGTAGCCTGCCAGCGTCCCGGCCAACAGCGAGAAGGCTGTCGACAATACGGTAACAATCAGCGAATTCAAGAAATAATACAAAAACGGCTGCTTGCTGAAAACGATAAAGTAGCTTTCCAGCGTCGGGGTAAACAGCCATACCGGCGGAATCTGAAAGGCCTGAGCCGGCGTCTTGATCGACGTGAGCATGACCCATATAATCGGGAACAGGAAGGCCAGGAGCGCCAGTCCTACATATCCATAAGCAACACTATTTTTGCGAAACACCATTCGTTCCCTCCCTATTCCTCAGCATATAGCGACCGGATTGCTAGCCAGCATAGAATGCCGACGAAGACCGTTAGCACGATGGCAAGTGCGGCGGAATAGCCAAAATCAAAATCGACAAAAGCCTTTCTATGCAGCAATATAGAGAAGGTTTCCGTCGCCGTTCCGGGTCCACCGCCAGTCAATACAAATATCTGGTCAAATACCTTCATCGCTCCTGCGGTTCTGAGCACCAGGGAGACAATAATAATTTTCTTCATTAACGGCAAGGTCACATGGATCAGTGTCTGCCAGGCCGTCGCCCCATCCATCTTGGCAGCCTCGAAGGGCTCATTTGGAAGCGATTTCAGTCCCGCGAGCAGCGTAATAAACATAAAGGACGTCCATTGCCACGTATCCACCAAAATGACCGAGGGCATAGCGAGCGCGTTATCGCTTAGCATCGCTACCTTCCCCAAGCCCAGAAGCGTCAGCACATAATTCATAATGCCGAAGTTGTAATCCAATATGAACTTCCACATCAAGCCAACCACGACTGGCGTCACCATCATCGGCAGCACGAGCAATGTCGTGGTGACTCTATGGCCGATCGTCATGCGGTTCACAGCTAATGCCAGGGAAAAGCCGAGCACGAACTGCAAGCAGACACCAGCCCCGACATACATCAAGGTACGTACCAGCGACATATAGAAGCTGCGATCCTGCAGCACATGCAGGATGTGCCGAAGTCCCACATATGGCGGATCATCGAGAGTGAAGAAGGTCCAGTCATGCACACTGAGATAAGCGGTATACATGACGGGGTAGAAGAATACGATGATCATCACAACGAAGGCGGGAAGCAATAGAATAAAACGAATTCTCTCATCGAGCCAGGATAGAATGCTCTGGTTCTTAGGAACAGTGCAGGAGGCAGGTGTTGCCTTGTCATTTTGCAGCATATCATCTCTCCCTGTAACATCTTTTTCCAAGCATGCACGGCTGCTGCTTCCCGGGAACAGGCTCTGCTGCGGTTTGCCGCAGTCCTGCGGGAAGTCCGTCCGAGATGGCGCAAAACCTTGCCCAGCAGAAAAAGATAGCGCTTTCTAATTTTCTGCGATTCATGCGTCATCCCTTCTGCTTATGAATATTATAATGGTTAGATCATAATAGACTTTGAACAAATTCGGAATATATAATATAATTTTATTTGTATTATATCACTGTCACAGAGAAGGTGGGGCTATGGACATCCGGCTATTGGATCATATTTTCCCGCAATTTACCTATGTTGCTGATCGCAAGTGCTCTGTCAATTGGAAGTTCCAGGGGGATGTGATTTATGATAAACATAATCTCATCCTCGTATATGACGGCGAGGCAGAGCTGACTTGCAATGATCAAGTATTCAACGTGTCGCGCGGCGACCTGGTATACTTCAAGCCTCAGGACTATCGCTTGGGACATACGTTCCCTGATCGTCTGATGCATTGCTATACCGTAGATTTTCTGTACACCTGCCCGGTAATGAAGGAGCATGGCTGGGAGCTGGTGGATGCGGCACTGCCCTTCCAGCCTGTGGAGAAGATCAACGATCCTTACCTGTTCTCGCGCTTGAACGATTTATTCTCCAGCTTCACCCGAACATGGTTATCTGGCAACCACAATAAGGCTACCCGTGGCAGAGCAATCTTTATGGAGATGCTGACACTTCTGCTGCAATGGAAAGCCGGCGCCAATTTTAATTACGATAAAGTGCGCAAGGTCGAAAAGGCGATCAATTTCATGACGCAGTCCTTCCAGTCCCGTATTACACTGCAGGAAATCGCTGATCATGTGGGCATCAGCCCATCCTATCTGGGCGGTATATTCAAGGAAATGATCGGCACCTCCCCTATTACCTATCTGCTAGGCATCCGTCTACGCAAAGCTAAGGAGTTGCTCAAGGACGGATATTCCGTGACAGAAACGGCGGAGCAGGTCGGATTCAATGATATTTTCTACTTCAGCAAGAGCTTTAAGCGGTTTGAAGGGATGACGCCCTCCCAATATATAGTTGAGGGATCATAGCCCCATCATGGAGCCGACTGATTCGAAGCCGCGTCTCCCCTTGCAGACGCAAATGGCTACACGGCTGATGTCCCGTTCCTGAACGGCCGTGGAGCGCGCCAAAAGCCCGCCCATCGCCTTCACGGCGATTGGGCGGGCTGCTTGTGCTATCCACAATCTAGAACAACTCCAACTGCTCCTCTCTTGTCCGGGTGCTCCAGAGCGAGAGTGCCGCACGGCGGCACTTGACCCGGCAGTGCGGCGGCATCTGCTTGCCATGATCCGCCGCAGGCGATGCTCATCATCTCATGACCGGCCCTCCTGGGCCCGGGAACGGCTCTCCGCCTGGGTTCCCCCCGCCTGGCTGTGGGGCCTCCTTGTAGTAGGCGAAGGCTGGATCATAGTTCTGACGCTGAATGATACAGCCGATCGGCTCCCCTGTATGATCATACAGGGTGACATAGATATACTGATCGTAGGTTCTAGACCCCATCGCCCATACCAGCATCGAGTCCGACAACATTCCATTGAGGATCGGCTTGGTGACCCCGGCGGCTTGGCGCACGAGCGTGCTTGGGGGAGCACCCTCTATATAGATCGGAATGATCGTGCTGGAATAATAGGCCGCTCGGCCAGCAAGCGCTGGCTCCAGAATCGAGAGATTCCATTCAAACTCCCAGCCATAGAAGGTGAATCCACCTGGCAAACCCCGCTGCTCCAGCTCGGCAACTGTCAGCCGTTTCACAGGCAGCTCCTTCGTTATATTCAGCGGTGCAATCCGGGTCAGATCATAGGTGAACCGCTTCTTCTCCCCCTCCTGCCCAGATCGCACGAGGGTATGATAGAACTTACCTTTACCGCCTACATTCAGCATTTCCTCTGGCAACGTACAGTAGCCGACACACTGCATAACCGCTTCTGTATCCTCTTTATTCTTATAGATGCGACGCACATCCCCGTCCTGGTAATCGAACATATAACTGAACAGATACGTCATTTTATTCTGGCCTTCGTGCGGATAATAGTTCACATTCAACATGCCCGACCAATAACCGGAGGTTCCCTCCACCATGATCGTATAAGACGCCGTGTATATATCGACCTGCGAGACCACTGTAAGCGAGACAATTTCACGGTTTTGCGGCAAAGTGATCGTATTACCTGTCACCTGCTGCCATTCCTCTGGCAATGTCTGACCTTCATAATGTACTTGATAGCGAAGCTTCGCGTGGGGAGAACGGGCTGCTACACGAACAGTAGCCCCCAGCAATTGGTCTGCCTCCTCCTGCAAGAGCACATATAGATAGTGATTCGGATGGAATTCCTGCGTCCAACCCACCTCATTATAGAAGCTCACCCCGTCAATCGCTAGCTGGGACAGACTCGCATCCAGATAATCCTTATAATCTGAACCCGGCTTCGTATTGCCCAGTGCAATTCCTGCCAGCACATGCTCCTGATCGTATGGAACCAGTTGCACCGTGTATGCCAGCGGATTACCCTGTTCATCATAGAAGACAATATATAACTGCTGGTCATAGATAAGGCGAGAGCCCTCTTCCGGGAGTGAATACGGCTGGTAATAGTCCTGACCGATGGGCCTTAATGTAAAACCCTTCCCCTTCGCATCCTCCGCCCGCATACCATACACCGCTGGAGCGGTTCCATACGCAGTACGTTCGATGACATCATAGTAGGCTGCCCCGGGCGGCACATCCTTCAAGGCTTGGGTGCTCCATCCCAGCTTATATCCATAGTGGAATGCTCCAGCTTGTTCCCCGTACTCAAGGGTAATCTGCTCCAGCTCATCCTTCGTCAGTTGCCTTGCCGACAGATCCGTAGTCGATTCGATATAGGGCAGCTTGGTGCCATTGTAGTCATACGTGTAGCGCTCTATTTCCCCGTTATATTTCGTCAGTTGGAATTCCAACTGCAGCTTCTCCGCGGGCAGCACCTGCTTTTGATAGATGCTCATGTCGCAATATAATAAGGAATAATTCTCGTCCTTGCACACATACAGCTCACGTCCCGCATAGGTAACGCGCAGCTCGTCCCCTGCATCGACGACGCTGGTTCGGAGCGATTGATATTCTCCCCTGATACTCCCATCGTCCACACTCACATCAGGAAAAGTTTTTATGGAGGTACCGTGCTGCATATCCGTATTGTGCACCCACACCTGATACTTCTTCGTGACCGTTCCCGTCTGTACGACCACATCCACCTGCACATCCTCATTCGGCACCAACTGGATGTCCATGCTATATGCCGCGGCTCCCGAGAAGCGCTGCTCCTCCTCTAGCGGACGGAATATAGTCACCTTGGCTGTCGCCCCGGACTCAGCGGGTGCGAAGCTGAGCTTCAGCTTCTTGCTGCGGTCGCTCTCCTTCACACGCAGCTTATATTTCTGCACCTCACTGGAGAAGCCGGTGCCGACAATCGGCCCCCACTGATCAGACAGTCGATGCAGCGTGTAGCCCTCGACCGCCAGCGAGCTCAACAGCGCGCTTCGCGTCTCGGTGCCAGAACCCGTCCCATTGCCTGGCGCTCCGCCCCCGCCGCCTCCACCGCCGCCGAACCCGCCTCCGCCAAGGCCGCTCTCACGCTCCACTCGTCCTGGCTTCACCGCGAAGGTTGCATTCTCCGCCGCCTTGCTCAGCTTCGCCTTATCGATCTTGCCGTCGCCGCTGAACGACGACTTCGCGTTCAGCTCCAGGCTCTCGATTCGTGACCCCTTGTCCAGCTTGAACGTTCCGTCCTTCGCCTCCGCGTCCACGATCATCTGCCCGATCGTCGCTCCGCGCGCACTTAGCTGTACGCCCGCGGCTCGTATCCGCAGCTTGCCCGCATGTCGGCTCAGCTCCAGCTCTCCGCCCGCAGGGAACTGCGGCGCGACCTCGATCGAGCGAATGCCGCCTGTCGCTGTCTCCAGTCCCTCGATTCGCGCTGGCGACTGCACTCGCATCTCCTCTACGCGGGTCGTCCCCGCAGCGACCACGCGCACCGCACTGCCTGCCTTATTCACCACAACCGTACCCAGCGTTGAATCCTGCACATGCACCGAATTCACTCCGCCGCCCTCGATCGTTGTGACACCGCTTACCGTTACGCCCTTCAGCGTCACATCACCCTCGCCTACCTCCGGGCCGATCAGCAGCTTGCCCGTCACCTGCACATGCTGCAGCGTCACGCCTGCCGCGCGGATCGCGATGTCTCCGCTCACCTTGTTCGCTGCCGCCGTACCGCCATATACACCCGGCTGATCGATCGTCCATAGCGCCACAGCATTGCCGCTATCCTGGCGCACCGCCAGCGCATTCCCGATCGCCACCACCGCCTCGGCGCGAGTCAGCGAGGCCAGCGGTCGGAAGTTGCCTGCCGGGTCGCCCTTCATGATCCCCTTGCTCACCAGCAGTGCGACCGCCTCCCGGCTCCAGCTCGCGAGCTGCTCCGCATCCTTGAAGGCAGGCGGCTCCAGGATCGGGGCAGCTCCAGCCGCCTTTGCCGTGCTTGTGGAGGACGCTCCCTCCGAGCTGGCCGCATCCGCGGTCGTCGCAGTGCCAGCCCCAGCAGCCCCTGCTGCTCCTGTAGTTCCTGCAGCCGCTGTAGCTTCAGCAGTGACGCCCGCCTCCGTCTTAGGGCTTGTCGCATCCGTCTCCGTCTTCGTATCTGCTGACACTGACTCCGCCCCAGGCTCTCCACGCACCAGCGCGGCCAGCATCACGGCCGCCTCCTGCCGTGCCGCAGGACGGTTCGGGGACACCTCGTTGTCCCCTGTCCCCTTCATGTATCCCTGCTCCAGCGCAGTGCTGATTGCATTCCGTGCCCAATGCCCTGCGGGCAGATCGCTGAACTCCGCCTGCTTCCCGCTTCCCTGCAGCCCGAATGCCTTATTGATCATCGCTGCCAGCTCCGCCCGCGTCACCGGTTGGTTCGGTCTCACCGTGCCGTCTCCATACCCGCTAATCCAGCCCTTGCCCAGCCACTCCGTCAATGCCTTCTCCGCCCAGTGGCCCTGCACATCCGAACCGATTGACGCTGCCGACATCGGTGCCGCAGACACGAGTGCCGGCACATTACCCACCATCAATGCCAATGCAAGTGTTGCCGTCGCTGCCCATCTTTGTATACTCTGCAACGCTATCCCTCTCCCTTATTCTCGCTTATCATCCATCTACCGTTAAATATAGTATAAAAGCACTATAGCCTAACTAGTATATCATGCAAAGGTAAAAAATTCCTAGACTTCAGAGCCGTCAACACAACGAAAAAAAGCCCCGCGAGTACACCTACATGTACCGCGGGAGCCTGAATGCTATTCGTCTCGCTCATTTCTCAGGGTTAACCTATCATCCCCTCAAGAACGGCCAGCCCATCCTCTACCTTCTTATTGAACGTGTCCCGATATTCCTGAATCACTGCCGTGCTATAGCCATTGCTTTTCAACTGCTTCTCCGCATCGCTGACGATATTGTCGAACTTGGCCTTGCACTCCGCCAGCTTCTCGTTACCCTTTGTCTTGGCCTGTGCTTTAGTCAGCTTGCCAGCGATGTAGTCTCCGGCAATCGCCATCATCGTCTGTTCACACGTTTCCTCCAGCGCCTCCAACTTGCTCTTCGTGCTTGATGTGATTGACTCGTAGCTTGGCTTGGTCGGGGTGCTACCGCCACCGCCACCACCAGCACCTCCGCCGCCACCTGCTCCGCCGCTGGAGCCTCCACTGGTAACAGGCGTGGTGCCGCCTCCACTGCTGGAGCCTGTAGATGGATCAAGCGGAGTCGTCACACCACCACCGCTAGGCGTTTTACCGTCTGTGGTCGCCGGAGTGGTCGCCGTAATTTGCTTGCTCTGTTGGTTCCATGTAATCTTCACACCGGAGGACTCCGACATGAAGCGAACAGGCACATAGAGCGAGCCATTCAGAATATATGCCGCTTGTCCAGCGGGCAGCTTGGCTACCTTGCCGTCAAAGACGAACGTGGCCGACTTCTCCGTCAGCTTCTTGGATACGCCCACCTCGGATGCCCTCTCGCCACTTTTGGTCACCATAGATTTCAGGTAGCTCTGCAGATTTTTCAGTTGCTCGTCCGTCGGGCTGCTTACTGAGACCGTAGAGCTCGCATTGTCCCAATCCACATTCTTCTGCAAGGCATACGATACGAATCGTACCGGAACATATGTCGTTCCCTTCACTACAAATACATATTGTCCCTCTGGCATCTTCAATGTCTGCCCGTCAAATACAAGCTGTACCTCAGCAGACTTCGCGCTTACCGTATGAGCTGCCGCAGCGGACGCTACGCTAGACAATGTCATCATCAATACAATAAGAACCGCCAACACCTTGAATTTCATAGAATGCATCGAATCCCTCATTTCGTATTCAATAAGTACGCATATCGCGATCCACAATGGGACAACACAGCTTCGCGTCAATTCGTAGCATAATCGGGCATTAATTGATCATGGACTGTAATTGCTCCATCGCCTTATTGTAGCTCTCCTGCCGGGTTTCATTGTACTCCTGCTTCCAGCCCTTGATCACATCAGTCGAGATGCCCTGCTTGGCAAAATCTCCTGAGGCGTCCGCTACAATCTGATCAAAATCACTCTTGCAGCTTCCCTCCGCATCGATCACCGAGGCCAACAACTGCTTCTTCGCCTGACCTGCCGCTGCCTCATCGCCATCCTGCTGCGCCTGCTCGATGCTCTGCTTCGCTTGTCCAAGCAAGGAGCTGACACTGGACTTGCATCTGGACTTGAGCGCAGACAGCTTCTTATAATGCGTCGAGATGGTCGCCTGCTGCTCCTGCTCGCTCGGCACGCTATCTGGATCGGCATCCTCCAGGTTCGTTGCCGCGCCGCCCGGCTCCTTCGAGACCTGATCCGGTGACGAGGACATGTTATCCTCCCCGCTCTCCCCAATGACCGACGCCTTGTCCGCTTCACTGCCTGAGGCAGTCACTCCATCGTCAGTCGCGGCAGGATCAGAATCGGAGCTTCCATCTGCCGAGCGGCTGCCTCCGACGTTAGTGTTCGTGCTGTCCACTGTACCATCGGGTGGCGTATCGACTTCGGCTTCCGGTTCGGTACGGGCGATGTCGCCCGTCTGCTCGTTACGATGCGCATCCGAGTCCGCAGCCTCTGGGGCGCTCGTCTGACTAAAGGGAAGGCTTCCGCTCCAATACAGGCCGCCCGCTACAATGCCCAGGCATACGATAATTGACGCGCCCCATAGCCTCCAGGATGGCCTAGTGCGCTTCACTCTAGGGGATGGTTGATTCATAGTCACCCTCCTAATATTGGTTACTCTAGCTTAGACGCATATGGCGTCGGCATTGTTGCAGTTTTGGGTGAATTACCCAATCCGATTCCGTTCCTTATCCGTCAATGCGAGCAGATAATTCAAAAATTCGTCTCGCAAGTCGCCGCGGCGCAGCGCGAACTCCACTGTAGCCTGCAGGAAGCCTTGCTTGTCCCCTACATCGTAGCGCTGTCCCTCGAATTGGTAGGCGTACATTGCTTCCTTCTGCGCCAGCTCCCTGAGCGCATCCGTAAGCTGGATCTCATCACCCTTGCCGGGTGCTGTATGCTCCAGAATCTCAAAGATCGCGGGATTGATGATATAGCGACCCAGAATCGCAATATTCGACGGGGCCTCCTCCACCTGCGGCTTCTCGATCAGATTCCTTACTTTATACACCCGATCCTCAATATGCTTGCCTTCCACCACGCCATACTTGCTCACATCCTGCAGCGGCACCTCCTGCACACCGAGCACCGTCGTCTTATACTCCTCGTACACCTCAATCATCTGCTTGAGGCAAGGCTTGTCCGAGTAGACAATATCATCGCCTAGCAGCACAGCGAACGGCTCCTGCCCGATGAAGCTCTTGGCGCAATGGATCGCATGGCCCAGGCCGCGCGGCTCCTTCTGTCGGATATAGTGAATGTTCACCATATTAGAGATTTTGCGAACCTCCTTCAGCAGATCCAGCTTGCCCTTGGACTCCAGCTCCAACTCCAGCTCTACGGACTTATCGAAGTGATCCTCGATCGACTTCTTGTTCCTGCCGGTAATGACCAGAATCTCCTCGATTCCGGAATCCACCGCTTCCTCAATAATGTATTGCAGCGTAGGCTTATCTACGATCGGCAGCATTTCCTTCGGCTGCGCCTTGGTCGCAGGCAAAAAGCGCGTGCCCAGACCAGCGGCCGGGATGATGGCTTTGCGGACTAGCATGGGATGGCCTCCTAACGTCTAATAATGTTGATTATTAAACTTTTTATAGTTAAAAATTCTTCTGTTTTATATGAAGTAAGAAAGAAAACAAAGCTGGACACAACAACAGCAAAAATAACTTTTAGTATGATACCAATTATAGATAAATCAAAAAAGCTAGTGGATAGAATAATGAGAGCCCCCGCAATAACGGTAACTAAACTGTATCTTAATTGCCTACCCCAGTACTTCCATACCGATTGTTGAAATTTTAATTTAAATAGCATTCTAGGCTCATACCAAACGGTGGTCAGAAGTCTACTTAATGCGGTTGAAATAATTATACCAGCCAGTCCCCAGTAAATACCCAAGATGATTGATAAAACGATATTTATTATAGCTGCAATTATCATTATGTACTTAATTTGGTTAAACAAACCCATAGTCTCTCTATAAATCCACACAGGATTGATTATATTCTGAATATAAAAATTGATTACTATAACGGCCACAACTTCTATTTCCAATGTATACTCAGAGCCTAGCCATATAAAAACAAAATCATTCAAAATTAGTATAAAACAAATTGAACAAATAGCGGTTAACCAATGAAAGAACAAAAGCATTACATTGAAAAATTGATAAGATTTCACTAGCGTTGCATTAATGTTCTCTGAATCTTCATAACTTTCTGTCTTATCTAAAATTGTACATAAAAAAATCCTTTACAATAGATTATGGAAGGTAGCCCTGTCCATAATCCACTGAAAAGG
>Ga0160502_100405_pt1 | contig 32684 bp, 20 predicted proteins | sample DIDnMG_14_FD_108237 | JGI IMG/M metagenome (GOLD analysis project Ga0160502, IMG submission 108237) | Enriched soil microbial communities from UW Madison campus, WI, USA - DID2933_E24_Xylan MG | ecosystem: Environmental > Terrestrial > Soil > Unclassified | place: USA: Madison, Wisconsin... | reverse complement strand
TTCCTAATGAAGAGGTCACACCTCCTGTAACAAAAATATATTTTGTTTGATTCATTCTGTTGTTGTTTGTAAGTAGTTGTGTAAAAAACTTGGCAAAAGTACAAATTTAATTAGACAATTTATACAATAGACTTCTTAGATTTTTAGAATTTTAGATTGCAAGATTTTTGGCTTTTTCAAATCAAAAGAAAACCGCTCATTATATTAATCTTTATCTATCTTTTGTCATTTTTTCAAACAATAAAAACAAAATTTTATCCAATTTTATAAAAATCTAACAATACGTATTATGGTTTAGGATATTGCTTCTTTATATTTCGAATCAGCTCCTCTAAACCATTTAATTTCAATTCATAAATAAGTTGTAGTTGCTGACCAAGCTCTCCTTTTGGAAAACCTTTATTGTGATACCAAACGACGTAATATTCTGGAAGATCAATTAAATATCGTCCTTCATATTTCCCGAAAGGCATTTTGGTGTGCGCTAATTTTATGAGTTGTTTTTTATCTTGATCCATAGTTTTCTTGCAGAAGAAAGAAGCAAGATGAAAGACTTCGTAGATTTTCTGCTTATTTCATTTCATGCAAAACTACTATTTATTTTTTCTTTTGCCACAGATTAAAAAGATTCTCACAGATTAAAAACTTAGAACCTTAGTATCTCAGCAACTTAGAAGCTTAAAAAAGAAGCAAGAAAAAAGAACCTATTTTCATTCTCTCTTCCTGCTTCAAAAATATTATTTAAAAAAAGTTCAGCACAGATTAGAAACCTCTGTCCCTTTGCCCCTCTGAACCTTTGTCCCTTTTTAATAGTGCCATCTCACGAAAGCTTCCATTGCAGCATAAGTTGCTAAACCTAATTGGTGGTACAATTCAGCTGTTTCGCGGTTTCTGTCTTCTGCTCTCTGCCAGAACTCTCTTGCATCTGTTCCTTGGAAAACAACTCCATCTTTTTGAGATTGGTGTTTGAAGATTCCGTGACGTTTTGCTAAAACTTGATCAGGGCTCATTGGAACTGCCATTTCAACTTCGTCAATTCCCCATTCTTGCCAAGCTCCACGGTACAACCATAACCAACAGTCGTTCATGAATTCTTTTGGTTTTAAAACTTTAACCGCTTCAAAAATAGCATCTAAACAAACTTTGTGTGTTCCGTGTGGATCTGCTAAATCTCCAGCTGCGTAAATTTGGTGTGGTTTAATTTTCTCGATTAAATCAACTGTCAACTGAATATCTTCTGGTCCGATTGGTTTTTTCTCGATTGTTCCTGTTTCATAGAAAGGCAATTCCATAAAGTGAATTTGAGAATCTGGAAGACCAACAAAATAACTTGTAGCTCTCGCCTCTCCTTTTCTGATCAAACCTTTAATGTAACGAACTTCAGGAATATCAATTTCGCTGTTCTTTTTGTTCTGTAAAAATGCTTCTGCTTTTTTGTAGATGTTATCTGCTTCTTCGCTTTTGATTCCGAATTTCTCATTGTAATCAATTACGAATCTTGCAAAACGCAATGCTTCATCATCTGCAACTGCAATATTTCCAGAAGTTTGGTAAGCTACGTGTACTTCATGACCTTGCTCTTGCAAACGCATGAAAGTTCCTCCCATACTAATGATATCATCATCAGGGTGCGGGCTGAAAAGCAATACACGTTTTTTAGCTGGCTCTGCTCTTTCAGGACGGTTTGAATCGTCTGAATTTGGTTTTCCACCTGGCCAACCTGTAATTGTATTTTGTAATTTATTAAAAATCTTAATATTAGTATCGTAAGCTGGACCTGAATCTGCTAACAAATCACTCATACCGTTTTCGATATAATCAGCATCAGTAAGCATTAAAATCGGTTTTTTAAGATCTAATGCCAATCCTAAAACTGCTTTACGAGTTAATTTGTCTGTCCATACAATTTTCTCAACCAACCAAGGTTTGTTGATTCTTGTTAGTTTTGAAGAAGCTTCTTTATCTAAAATAAAAACTGCATTGTTGTGCTCTTGCAAAAATGAAGCTGGAACTCTGTTTGTAACTTCATCTTCAACAGATTTTTTTACAATATTTGCTTTTCCTTCTCCCCAAGCTAACAAGATTACTCTTTTTGCTTCCATGATTTTTTTAACACCAAGCGTAATAGCAGTTCTTGGCGTATTATTTAAACCGTAGAAATCTTTGCTTGCTGCAACTCTTGTAATATGGTCTAATGCCACCAAACGAGTTTTAGAGTTTTGAAGCGAACCTGATTCGTTAAAACCAATATGTCCGTTACCTCCAATTCCTAGAACCTGCAAATCGATTCCGCCTAAAGCTTCGATTTTAGCTTCATATTCATGGCAGTAATCAGCAATTTGTTCTTTTGTTAAAAGTCCGTCTGGAACGTGAGCGTTTTCAGGTAAAATATCGACATGATCAAACAAAAGTTCTTTCATGAAACGAACATAACTATTGATTGAATTTGGTTCCATTGGATAGTATTCATCCAAGTTAAAACTGATTACGTTTTTAAAACTCAAACCTTCTTCTTTATGCAAACGCACTAATTCAGCATATAGTCCTTTTGGGGAAGAACCTGTTGCCAAACCTAAAATACATGGCTTTCCTTCTTTTTGTTTTTCCTGAATTAAAGCCGCAATTTCCTGCGCTACTTCTTTTGAAGCATCAGTTGAGTTTTCAAAAACAACCGTATTGATGTTTTCGAATCGTTTTTCGAAACCTGTTGCCTTGTCGATTTTACTTTTTAACATGATATATTAATTTTTTATTTTTGTTCAACTACTCCATTTCCTGTATTTATGCCCTTTCACAGCATAAAATAAAATCATCGCATAAGATGGTAATAATATTAAATAAGCCACCTGATTACCACTTCTTGAAACATCTTGCATATTTTTTGCAACAATTGACGAATTCACGCTTTCTACAATCATTCCGTAAAAAAGAGGAAAAACCGCTCCACCGATAATCCCCATAATCAAAATAGCGCTTCCAATCTTCGTATATCCGCCCAAATCCTGCAAAGCCATTGGCCAGATTGCTGGCCAGCATAATGCATTTGCCAGTCCTAAAAATGCAACCAATAAAATAACTAGAGGAATATTTGGAGTTCCAGGCAATGCAACTGTTATTTTTGGCGAAATCAAAACAATCGTCAAAACCAGTACTAAACCTAATAATCCTGAAGCTTTTAGAGCTGCAACTTGAGAAACATATTTGGGGATTAAAACGATTCCGAGTATATATCCAACAACCATTGCAGACATTGTAAACGAAGTTAATTTTAGATAAAAATTCCCCTCATCTCCATAAACTCCAAGCTGTTTTCCGAAACCTCCAATAGAGTCTCCGGCAAGCACTTCGGCAGACAAATACAGCATTAAAGTGATTACGCCTAAAACCAGCTGTGGATATCTAAATGCGTTTTTTATTTGTTTGAAAATATTTAAATGCGATACATTTCCTTCTTCATCCAAATCAATTTCTGGCAAAGGAGAAAATTTAACTAACAAAGCTAAAACCGTAATAATCAATCCCATATAAAGATACGGTCTTTGCAATTGCAATGCAAGAGAATTTAGCGCATTTGTTTTTGAAGCTTCGTCCATCAAAGCAATTTTATCAGCTGTAAAGTCTTGCATATTAGACAAAACCAAAACTGTAAGTACAATTGGCGCTACAAATCCTGCAAGTTTATTTGCAATTCCTAAAACACTGATTCTCGCCGCTGCACTTTCTCTTGGCCCGATTACAACAACATACGGATTTGAGGCCGTTTGTAAAACCGCCAAACCAGTTCCCATTACAAATAATGCGACTAAAAAGAAAAGAAACGTTCTGCTTGAAGCCGCAGGATAAAACATAAAAGCTCCAGCTGCAATAATAAGTAAGCCTAAAGAAATTCCGTTCTTATAACCCACTTTTTCAATGATATAAGAAGAAGGAACTGCCATTACAAAATAGGCAATATAAAATGCGAAAGTCACGAAATACGCTTGAGAAGAAGTCAATTCGCAAGCCAATTCAAAAAACGGAATAAGTGGCCCGTTTAGCCAGGTTACAAAACCTAGAATAAAAAACAATAAAGTTAAAATCACCATTGGAACAACGGTGTTTTTTTTCTCTAATTGCAATGTACTTTGAATGTTTGTCATAATTTTTTGGGTTGATTAGTTATAGATTTAATTCTTTCAAAATCTAAATTAGAATCAACGCTTTTATTACTCAATGCGTAATTTATGCAAATATCTGCATTTTTTTTGCAAAACAAAAGTAGTACATTAAATTTCCTTAATTTCTAATTTAGATATGAAAGTTTTGTTAATTTTTGCTATTCCAGTTTAAATCAGGGTAATATTTTGCTAAATATGTTTTTACATCAGCAATATCTTCTTTGGCAGTTAAGTCTGGAACGTGCTCTGAAAACGGAATTCCGACAGTAGTATTCGGATTTTCCTTCACGGAGTTTAAAAGTACCGTTGGAAGTTCCTTTTCATCACGTTCTGGATGCACAGGGCAATTTTTAAGATGTATATATAAGGTCTTGCCGTTAAATTTAAAAGCATTCATACTTACTCGAATCTTTCCTTCTGCATCTTTATATTGTTCCAAAACAGCTGACGAAGGTTTTTCTAATATATCTAAAAGCTGATTGTTCTGATCTAATTTTGCAATTGCAAATCGCGAAATACGTTCTAGCGGAAAATCCATTGCGTCACGGTCATAACTTATAAATGCGTTCGGACTTTCGGTTTCTCTCAATGCGCGCAAAGCTTCAGCCGAATACAAATTATCGCTATTACAAACCGAATAAAACTGCGTATTCAATTCTGGATATTGCTCTACAGCTTGAAATAAAGCATCTGCAGTCCCAAAAGGCTTCACTCTTCCTTCTGGAATATATTGAATTGCAAACGAAATATTAAGTCCATGAAAATCATTATCTTTCATTTTACTTCCATAAAACTCTTTAAAAAGTTCGCCTTGCTCCCCTATTATAATATAGATATTTTTATAACCTGCTTTTTTGGCATTCCACAAAAGGTAATCCAAAAGAGGTCTTCCGCTTGCGCCAACACCTATTAACCCTTTACTTCTTTCGTTTGCCTGCGCAATTTCCTCTGGAGATAAATTATCTATAACCGCTTCTTTTTTCATACGTGAAGAAGCTCCGCCGGCTAGAATTACTAAATTGTCGTGCATTTTATTTTAAATTTCAGTATTATCAATAATTCGTACTCCAGGATCTACATTAACAGCATACGCTTCTTCTGCTCCAGCATTTAAAATTGCTTCAATTACAGCGTCTTCATTCTTAGGATCCGCAATTACAACAATGCTTCCGCCACCGCCAGAACCCACAATTTTTGCTCCGTATGCACCAGCTTTCAGTGCCGCGCTTACCATTGCATCAATTCTTGGAACAGTAATTTTCAATAAATCGCGTAAAACTTCATGATGCCCATTCATTAAAGCGCCAATTTTTTTAAGATCTAAAACAGGCTTTTCAAATTCTTTTAAAGCTTCTTTGGTATAATGGTAATTTCTTATGGCCGCTTCAAAAAACGGAATCAAACGATCTGGAAGAAAGTTTCTATATTTGCCCAAATCCTCAATTTCAGAAGTATTTAAATCAAACTGCGGATAATTCTGTTTTACAATATCAATTGCCATTAAAGCATTCCCTTTTAATTCGCCAAGAAGTCCAATAGTTTCCTTTGGAACACCAGAAACCCCTGTAATTAAACCTTTTAATTCTGTTCCCACTATATTAAAAGAAAACGGTTTTTTAGTATTGATGTAAACAATATTTCCAACGCCAATACTAAAATGATCCATCATTCCACCCGGTTCTCCATGTTCTAAAACTTCAGATTCATAACCTAATTTGGAAAGAAATTCAGGCGTAACTTCATGATCAATTCCAAAAGCTTCTATAAGAAAACGAATCCAAGCCATCAATAAGGCCGACGAGCTTGATGTTCCTGAATTAATCGGAATATCTCCAGTAATTGTGATGGTATAACCAGATGTTGGCTTGCAGCCATATCTGCGCAAGACGCGCAATGAGGATGCAAAATAATCTCTTGGTTCTAATTTTTCGAAAGCGTCGTGTATATCGATTATTCGGATTTCATTAATATCAATCATATTCAGAACAAATGTCTCGGTCTGATTTTCTTTTGCTATCAATTTAATATTTCGATCTATCGCACAGGCTATAACGGGCAGCCCTAAATAATCCTGATGATCTCCAAAGAGACAAGTTCGGCCGGGAGCTAATGAGGTAATTTTTTTCACGTAAACACATTGTGTTAAAATATTGCAATTCAATAAATTACAACATTATTAGGTTATCTTTTTATTTTAGTTTTTCGGTTTTGATTTCACGAAACTATAGATTATATTTTTATAAAACAAGAAAAAATAGAAAAATGTGCTCGAACACACTAATTTTATGTTCTCGAGCACATTTTTGAATTCTTACAAAAAATTTACGTTTATTTGCTCAAAGTTTTTATATTTGCTCATATGGATAAAAAGTATACAATTAAGGATATAGCACAGATGGCTGGAGTTTCTAAAGGAACTGTAGATCGCGTTTTGCATAATAGAGGAAAAGTATCTCCTGCAGCACTGGAAAAAATCAATGAAGTTCTGAATGTAATTGATTATGAACCGAACTTAATTGCTCGAAATTTAAAAAGCACAAAAGTCTACCGCATTTGCGTTTTACTTCCAGATCCAGCATTTGATCCTTACTGGCTTCCTTGTGTAAACGGAATTCAAGATGCCATAACAGAATTCAAAGCGTACAATGTAGTTATAGAAATACATTATTTTAATCCAGAAAGCACAAAATCTTTTTTAAAAACCAACGAGACTATAATAGCTCAATCGCCTGACGCTGTTTTACTGACTCCGCTTTTTCATAAAGAAACAGTAGAAATCATTAAACGATATGACGAATTGGAAATTATGGTAAATACTTTTAACAACCAGGTTGAATCTTCTTCTATTAAAAGTTTTGTTGGTCAGGATTTATATAAAAGTGGCCGTGTGGCTGCAAGTTTGATGAATTTAATTCTTCCAAAAGGCCAAATTGCAATTATCCATATTGACGAAAGCCTTAAAAATGCAGTTCACATGCAGGAAAAAGAGCGAGGTTTCAGAAGTTATTTTGAAGAAAAGAATCTTCCTGATTTCTCTTTAATTACACTCAAATTAAAATATTCCAACATCGAAACTAAGTTCGCCGCATTTGTCGACGAACATCCTGATTTAAGCGGTATTTTCATTACCACTTCCAAAGCGTATCAGATCGCTTCTAGCCTATCGAATTTAGAAGACAAAAAGATTGCGCTTATTGGCTATGATTTGATTGAAAAAAATGTCAGCTTTTTAAATCAGGGACTGGTTCATTTTTTAATTCACCAAAATCAAAAAAGACAGGCTTATTTGGGTGTTAGCACTTTAGCAGATCACTTTTTATTTAGAAAAGACATTCCTGAAACTATTTTGTTGCCTATTGACATTATAAATGTCGAAAATGCTTCTTTTTATGTTAGCTAGCGTTTTTTTTTGCCACGGAGACACTAAGGCACAAAGTTTTTTTTGTTTAAATCTCGCAAAGTCGCAGAGGCGCAAAGTTTTTTATACTTTCGATACCTTAAGTATTTTCAGCTAAAGCTGAAGGCAATTCAAATTAGATTTTCTTAAAAACTTTGTCTCTCAGTACCTTTGTGGCAAATTATTTCATCAACACAAACTTCCCAAAAGAGGAAGCAATGTGAAAATTCGGTTCTGCAGTATTGGGATTAACCCACGAAATCCAAGTTGGCTGATATTCTCCTTTTTCATTTTGAGAAAATTTAGCTCTGTAAACCCCTGTTTCAATGGTGTTATTTTGAATTAAATCAAATTCTTTTAATGAAGCGATACTGATTCTTCCTACAACAGTAAACGAATTTTGCTCTTTTACTGATTGTATTTCCATTTGATTTTCTGGCCATTTCCAATTGTAATCGAAATTCCAGTTCGGATAAGCTTCAAAGTCCAAAATACGTGTGTCCACATCCATTTCCAAACAATAATACGGACTTAGTTTTTCATCTTTTCTAAAAAACAGCTCTACTCTATCAGAATTACAAATACTTTCTGTAGAATCATCTTTTCGATCAATATAAACCTCTGAATCAAAAACTTGGAAATTAAAATAAAGATATTCCAAATCCCAAAGTGCTCTAAATTCAATTTTTGAAAACGAATCGTTTTTCCAAGGCGAACAGAAATCTGTTAGACAATTTGCTTTTACCCAAAAAGATGGATCTAAAATTTCGATCTCTTTTTTTTGATTTCTGTCGATTAAAACTACTTGATATTCTTTCACAATTCAGGTTCTATTTTTTTGTTAATTTTTATTCTCTTAAAAAGTCAAAACTACTTCAGATTGATTCTGCCTTTCTGTTCTTTTTTAAGAGGACCAAGATAGTTTAAAATTGAATAGAAAAACAAGATGCATTTCTTAAAATAAACCAAAAATCGCCCTCATAAAGCCATAAGAAAAGACTGTTTAATTTTTACGTTTTTCGACAGGTCTTTGCGAAATTCACAAGTTTTTTCAAAATCAGCATTTATTATTCAAAAATCCCTCAGTTTTGAGAACACCTCTATTTCTAAAATATTTTAAAAATATCACATCATTTTAAGCTTAAAAAAACGTTTCGCATAATTTTATGTGCTCGAGAACATAAATTTTGTGTGTTCGAGCACATTTTTTGTGTTTTTTCTTGTTTTATAAAAATATAATCTATAGTTTCGTCAGAGATTAATCTTAAAACTAAGTTAATTATTCTAAATTTCAGGTATTTTTTAGTCTTCAAAAAAGGAGAAAATGGAACTAAATAAGCAGTATTTAGAGCAAAAAATGAAACCTTCATCTTGTATAAAAAACAGTTCAATCAAAAAACAATTAAAAAGACAAAATGAATTTCCAGATCAAAAAAGAAATCTAAAACCTACAAACAAGAAAAAAACAATTAAACATTAACCAAAACCAATTTAAAGTATGAAATTATTAACCCAAAAAAAGCCAAGAGATTTTCGGATTAACAATTTATCCCGCAAAGAAATCGGATTAACAGTTCTTTCGCTATTAGTTTTCACATTTCAAGCTTCTGCAGCTTCTTCTATAAAAATTTCAGATAAAAACTATTCAGCGCTGTTTTTTGAAAAAACAGTAAAAGGTACTGTTACAGATCAAAATGGTTTACCTCTTCCTGGTGCCAATGTCGTGGTTAAAGGTTCTACAAAAGGTGTACAAACTGATGTAGATGGAAGTTTTGCCATTACAGTTCCTGATAATGCAACAAAACTTGTGATTACTTACATTGGTATGGAAGATCAAGAAGTAACTATTGGAAGCACTCATCTAAAAATTGTCATGAAAGAAGCAGGACAAAAATTAGAAGAAGTTGTAATTGGATACGGAAAATCTAAGAAAAAAGACCTTACAGGTTCTGTGAGTTCGCTTAGTAAAGATAATTTAAACTTAGGTGGAACCGTTGCAAACGTTGGTCAGGCTTTACAAGGACGTGCTTCTGGAGTTCAAGTACAGCAAAACAGTTATGCGCCAGGAACTAACCCGTCTGTGGTAATTAGAGGTGGAAACTCGATTAATACTTCGAATGCTCCGCTATATGTAGTGGACGGATTTATTACAAGTACAGGAGCTTCTATTAGCCCGAATGATATTGAAAACATTCAGATTTTGAAAGATGCCGCTTCTACAGCAATTTATGGTGCTCGCGGAGGAAATGGAGTTATTTTGATTACGACTAAAAAAGGAAAATCTGGAAAAATGAACGTTGAAGCAGAGATTTCTGATGGTTTTCAAAACATTATAAAAGAGCCTTCTTTAGTAACTGGACAACAATACGCTGATATTCAGAATGCAATTGCTGCTGAAAATGGAAGACCGCCCGTTTTCCCTTCAAGTTTCCCAATTGCAAATACAAACTGGTTTGAAGCAGCAACTCGTCCAGGAGAAGTTCTTAATAGAACGCTTACTTTTAGCGGAAGCGATCAAAACTCTAAATTCTTCCTTTCTGGAAATTATTTGAAACAAACTGGCGCTATTGAAAACACTGATTTTGAGAGATATAGTGTTAGAATGGGCGGTGAAAAAAGATTCAACGAAAGATTGAATATGGGAACTAATGTTTATGGTGCTGTTGCTGAAGGAAATAACAGTGATTTTGGTGATAATATTTTATCTCCAATGTTCTCTATTCAAACAGCTCCTCCAACTATTCCGATTTACAATGCTGATGGTTCTTATTATAAATATCAAGGAAAAGATAATGCTTTAGCGCTTTTACTTGAACCTACAGACCACACTATCAATCGTTTGGTAAATGGTAGTATGTTTTTAGATTATCAAATTATTAAAGGTTTAACGTACCACTTTGGTGCTGGTGCAGAATGGCAGGAAAATATTCAAGGAAAATATACTCCAAGTACATTAGTGGCTGGAGCAGCTTTAAAAGGTTCTGGTTCTGAAGAAAATAAAACCTATTTCAGATGGAGTACAGAACAATATTTGACTTATAAATTTGATATTGAACAACATGCTGTAACAGCAATGATTGGTACTTCAAATCAAAAAGACACTTACGAAAGAGTAAGAGCAGCTGGTACAGGTTTTTCTAGTGATTTACTGACTTATTACAATCTTCAAGGTGCTTCTGTTTATTTGAAACCTGAAACTGAAAAAACAGAAACTAAATTGACATCTTACTTTGGAAGGTTAAATTATGCTTTCAATGACAAATATTTAGCAACTTTCACCATAAGAAAGGACGGTTCTTCTCGTTTTGGTCCAAATAACAGATTTGGTATTTTCCCTTCTGGAGCTGTTGCCTGGAAAATTTCTAACGAATCTTTCATGCAAAACATAAAAGCAATTTCTGAACTTAAATTAAGAGCAAGTTACGGTATTACAGGAAATGACGGAATTGGAGACTACTCTTACATGAGCCGATTGACTTCTTGGGGTGTTACTATTTCTCCAGACAATTTCGTAGCAGGTACAGAGCCAGCAAACTTATCTAACCCAAATCTAAAATGGGAAGAAACAGCTCAAACTGATTTAGGTTTTGATTTAGGTTTATTTAATGACAAACTTTCTATCACTTTTGATGTTTACAAAAAGAGAACTTCTGATGCTCTTTTAAATGTTCCTGTTGGAGGATGGTGGGGATTTGGTACTCAAAGAGTTAACTCTGGAGTTATTGATAATAAAGGTCTTGAATTCGGAATCAGTACTGAAAATTTCAGATCTGATAAATTTTCTTGGAGAACTTCATTAAACATTGCTTACAATAAACAAGAAGTTGTTTCTCTTGCAGACAACGTAAAAATTATTAGTACAAATACTTCTAACCCAAGCGGAACGGTTTCTGGACAAGAGTTTACAAGATTGGAACCGGGAAGAGAAATGGGAGTTTTATACGGATATAAATATGCAGGTGTTATCAAAACTGGAGAAACTTATGCGCCTCAGCCTTTATCTGTGCCTGGAGATCCAAAATATGTAGATGTTGATGGCGATGGAACTATTACAGCTGCTGATAGAACGTATTTAGGAAATTCAATTCCGCATTATTTAGCTGGTTTTAATAACGATTTTAGATATGGAAATTTTGATATGAATATCTTTTTCCAAGGCGCTTTTGATTATTCAGTTTACAATATGACTGCAATGGTTGGCGAATCTTCTACTAGTACAGACGCATTAAACCGCTGGGTTGCTGGAACAAACGAAAATACAGATATTCCTAGAGATGGATATTACAAAAGCAAATACGGCAGTTATGTGAATTCAAAATTTGTTGAAGAAGCTTCTTACTTACGTTTGAAAAATGTTTCTATCGGATATTCTATTCCTGAAAGTGCTTTAAAAACTGTAAAATTTATTGACAGTATCAGATTGTATGCTATCGGGCAAAATTTATTCACGATCACAAATTATTCTGGAAATGATCCTGAAGTAAATGGGCATTCATCTAACAATTTAGGTGGAGGAATCGATTTTAACTCGTTCCCAGCTTCAAGAACATTTATACTTGGAATTAAGGTAGCAATTCACTAGTCTAAAATGCTTTTTAGTAACATTAAATTTAGTAAAATGAAAAAATATACAATCTTATTACTTTTACTTACCGCTGGGACACAATTTTCGTGTAACCAAGATCTTGATCCTACGGTATATAGCAGTTTGACTAATACCAATGGGTATCAAACAAAGTCAGATGCTATTGCGTCCATCAATTCTATTTATGGTAGGTTAAAAGGACCATCTGTAGGCGATAACTTTTCGTATTGGGCTACAAGACACTTTGCTCTGACAGATATTGCAACCGATTTAGGACACTGTCAATACGGAGGAGATCCAGGACAATTATCTTTAGGAACTTGGAATTCTACAAACGGATTGCTTGCTGAAGACTGGAACGCAATGTATAAATTGATCGCAAATGCAAATAATGCAATTTTCAACATTACGCCAATGGGCGGAATTACAGCTGCAGAAAAAGCACAATTTATTGCTGAAGCTAAATTCTTAAGATGTTCTGCTTATATGGATTTGACCGATTCTTGGGGTCCTGTTATCTTAATTACCGAGGCAAACTTAGGAAATCCTGGATATTTAGATCAAACTCCGCCATCTTCTGTTGAAGAAATCGACGCTTTCATTATCAAAGAATTGACTGAAGCTGCTGATGTATTGCCAGTTAATTATGAAAGCAACGAAATTTATGGTACAAACGATGTAGGACGTGCAACAAAAGGTGCCGCTCTTACTTTACTGGCAAAACTTTATATGAGAAGCCACGACTGGCAAAAAGTAGTGACTTTGACACAACAAGTAATGGATTTAAACCAATACAGTCTTTATCCTTCTTATTTAGGCTTGTTTAAAGAAAGTAACAAATGGTGCAACGAAAACATCTTTTCTTCGTTAAGTGATGCTAACACAAACGGAACTGAATTATTAAATCACTTTGGACCAATCGATCATCCAGTTGTACAAAACAGATGGCAGTATTATACTGTAAACTGGGATTTCTACAATACTTTTGGAGATGAAGATGAAAGAAAACAATGTTTCTTCCCAGAATTTATGGGAACAGATGGTTTACTTCACAAACAAGCGCCATCATTAGGAGCTGAACCGCCAGAAGGAGAATTTTATATGCCTGACGTTTCTACTAAAAAATACGCTGATGACGAGACAACAACGTATTATGATGGTCATAGTGTAAACATTCTTCGTTATGCAGATGTATTGTTGAGCAGAGCTGAAGCATTAAACGAAATTAGCGGACCAACAAGTGAAGCTATCGATCTTATCAATAGAGTAAAAGCGAGATCTCACGCAAAATTATTGGTTTTGGCAGGTCAGACCCAAGAAACTTTGAGAGATGCTATTTTACAGGAAAGAGGCTGGGAATTTTTCTACGAAGGAAAACGCCGTCAAGATTTGATTAGAATGAACAAATATGATGTTTTAGTAAACGCATATCATCTTAGAGTTGGCGAGGCAGCTTTAGTAAAAATGCCACAAAACAAATATTATACTTATCCGCAGAGTCAGGTTAACCTTAATCCGAAATTAAGCAACGCCGACAGACAATAAAAATCTAAGATCAAGAATAGACAGTTAAATGTCTGTCTATTCTTGTTTTAATACGAATAAAGTACTTTCTGTTTCACAAAAGAAGCCTTTGAAATGATTAAAAAATTAATACAAAAAGGAAGTTTTATTTTAGTCCTGCTAGCAATGGCGAGCTGTTCTAAAAATCAAGGTATCTCAAATATCAATATTGGGATTCATGGCAACAACGAATTGAAGATTCAAATCGATGTTACTACGAATGACCAAACTCAGGTATACGCAGAATATTGGTCGGACAAAAAAGGAACGAATAGTAAAATCACAACTCCTATTTCAAAATCTGGAATTAAACATTCATTGGTTCTTTGCAATATTACACCAGAAACTAGTTATAGCTATCAATTATTTACGGTTCAGGACGGCGAGAAAAAGCCAAGTAAAATTTATACTTTCAAATCAAGAAAACTTCCAGAATGGCTTCAAAAACAATTCAAAGCCAATTGCCCAAAACCTGAATTACTTCCTGCAAATTTCAAAAAAGGTTTTATGCTTTTAGCCAAAAGAGAAACTCCAGGAACCGCTTATATAGTGGATTACAAAGGAAATCTAAGATGGTATCATACACTTGAAGGAACTGGTTTTAAAGTTCCTCATTTCACAAAAGAACAAACTATTATTTCAATTTTAGGCACAAACGATGAACCAACAAGCTACGGAAGTGAAATTCTAGAAATCAATCTTCAAGGCGATACTTTAATGCACATTAAAAAAGGGCAAGGCGATTTAAAACAAGTTATTCATCATGAAATCATAAAAAAATCGGCAAACGAAATTGTTACCATAACTGTCGATCAAAAAATAATGGATTTGACTTCTATTGGAGGAAAAAAACAAGATACAATCAACGGAGACGGAATTCTGATTTTAGATAAAAAAGGAAAACAGCTTTGGAAATGGAGTGTTTTTGATGACTTAGATCCTTTAAAAGACAAAGATTTACTGAAAAACAAAAAAGATTGGACACACGCCAACAGTTTGAATTATGATACAGACGGAAACTTTCTAATCTCTTTCTACAACAATGGTCAGATTTGGAAAGTAAATGCAAAAACCGGAAAAGTGATGTGGAAATTGGGTAAAGGCGGAAACTTAAAAATGACGCCGGAAAGTAATTTCTCTCAGGCGCATGCAGCACACATCGATCAGGAAGGAAGTTTACTCTTTTTTGATAATGGAGTAGACAAAAAACAATCTTCTGTTTTCGCATTCAAAATTGACGAAATAAACAAGGCAGCAAAACTGGATTTTCATATAAAATTGCCAAAAGAAATTTACAACGACAGAATGGGAAGTGCTTATATGATTGATAAAGATGCCATTTTAGTCTGTTGTTCAAAAAGACATATTACGGTTTTAACCAATAAAAAAGGAGTTTTGCTATGGGCTTTAGAATCCGAAATTCCGCCATACAGAACTATCTTTATTCCTGAAGAAAAACTAAAACCTTTTCTTCTAAATTAAAAAAATAGTAACCATGAAAAAAACAATTCTTATCGGACTTTTTTCAGCATTGTCAATGACTGTTTTCAATTCCTGCACCAAATCAAATTCTCAAACTTTAGCTTCAACAACCATTGAAGAAGGAGAAGAAGATGAAGGTTACATCACAATCGATACTTCACAAATTCCAGACGATCAATTTGGAGAATCGGTTCGTTACGGAAGAGAATTAATGATGAAAACCGCTTATTATATTGGTCCAAACGGAATAAATGGAAAATATTTAGGCAATAAAATGAACTGCACGAACTGTCATCAAGATGCAGGAACAAAACCGCATGCGTTCAATTTAATGTCTTCACATGATAATTATCCACAATATCGCGGGCGCGAAAACAAAGTGCTTACACTAGCAGAAAGAGTTAATAACTGCATTATGCGCCCGCATTCTGGAAAACCGCTTCCGCTAGACAGTAAAGAAATGGTGGCGTTTTTATCTTATTTTAAATGGATTAGCAAATTTGTTCCAAAAGATGGTAATTTTAAAGGAGCAAAAAATTTAGAAATCGAATTTCCAGATGTTGCTGCAAGCCCAGAAAGAGGAAAAATTTTATTTGCTGAAAACTGCGCAAGATGCCACGGAAATAATGGCGAGGGAGTTTATAATGCCGACAAATCGGGTTACACCTATCCTCCACTTTGGGGCGAATATGGTTACCAACCTGGTTCAAGTATGCATCGCGTAATTAAACAAGCGCAATGGTTAAAAAGCAATATGCCTTATGATAAAGTGCTTTTAGGAAAACCATATTTAACAGACAAAGAAGCTCTTGATATTGCTGCCTTTGTTAATGATGATGAAATTCATAAAAGACCAAATCCTAAAACATTTGATTATCCTAATAAAATGGGCAAACCAATTGATTATTCACATAGTCCTTTTCAGGATAATTTTACAGAAGAGCAGCATAAATATGGTCCTTACAAACCAATTATTGCTTACTGGAAAAAACAAGGATGGAAAGCCGTTTACTAAACTCAAAATATACTATTTAACCTGATTATACAATACAATGAAGCTAAACCTAAACAACACAACGCTTTTAAGTAGAATAATGATAATGTGTTTTATCACGATCAATATTTCGCTAAATGCACAAATAAAATATTCAAACGGAAATGACAGCTGGAATCCAAATCAGTTAGGAAATCACCGCGCTGTAGTTGCCTTTTCTGGTTCAGGAAATGTTGCTAAAACAACTATCGAATGGCGAAGAAGAGACACAAATCCGGAACTTAAAAAGATTATCGTTCAGGATGCGTCTGGAAAAGAAATTCAGAATATAAAAACCGAAAATATCAATAGAGAAAACGGCACTATTTTCTTTGAACCAATTTCAGGAAAAGGAACATACTACGTTTATTATATGCCTTATGTTGATGAAGGAACTGCAAATTACCCAAAAGGAATTTATCAGAAACCTGAAGATAAAGCCGATGCTAAATGGCTTTCTAACCTAAAGGCAAACTTAAAAGACAATGCCGCTGTAACAGAAATTCAGAGTGTAAATGCTTTCAACAGTTTTTACCCAATGGAAGTAATTGCTACAGCTTCTGAGACTTCTGCTCTTGTGGCAAAAAACGGTGGAAATTCATTTTTGGTTTTCCCAGAAGACAGAGAACATTCTATCAAATTAAAGTCTGATTTACCACAAAGATGGATTCAGAAAGGAGTTCAAAATAGTTTTTCTGATACAGCAATGAAAGGCGAATATTTAGCTTTTCAATTAGGAGTTTACGCTCTTGAAGATTTAAAAAACATAAAAGTAACTTTTACAAATTTAGTTAGTACAACTGGCGCAACAATCGAAGCGAAAGATATCAGTTGTATCAACACTGACGGAACGAAATATGACAGTAATCCTTTCACGAATACTGTTTCAGTTTCAAAAGGAAAAATTCAGGCTATGTGGTGCGGAATTGATGTTCCGCAAACAGCTGCTGCTGGAACTTACAACGGAAAAGCAACTGTTACTGCTGACGGAAAATCAAAAGAAATCAGCCTTCAAATTACAGTTTCTAACCAAGTAACGAAAAACGGAGGTATTGACAGTCCAGAAAAAATGACTCGCCTAAAATGGTTAAACTCAACTTTAGCGCAAGAAAATACGGTTATTGCACCTTATACTCCATTAACAGTAAACAATTCTGAAATTGCTTTATTAGGAAGAAAACTGATTCTAGCTACGAATGGATTCCCAGCGCAAATTCAGACTTTCTTTACTCCAGAAATGACTTCTGTAACAGCAAAAGCAAATGATGTTTTAAGTTCGCCAATTGATTTTCATTTTGTTGATGCATCAGGAAAAGAAGTCCAATGGAAAAACAGCGGTGTAAAATTCACTAAAAAAGAAGCTGGAACGGTTTCTTGGGAAAGCACTTCTACTTCAAAATCGGTTCAAATGGACGTGAATGCTTCTGTTGAATTTGATGGTTTTGTACATTATATTGTAAAAGTTACAGCTCTTGAAGATGTATCTTTTAATGATATTAATTTCCAAATGCCAATGCAACCAACATCTGCAAAATACATGATGGGTTTAGGTCAAAAAGGTGGCGATCGTCCTGCAACTTTCGACTGGAAATGGGATGTTGCGCATAAAAATCAAGACGGCGCTTGGATTGGTGCTGTAAACTCTGGATTGCAATTTTCTTTGAGAGATGAAAAATATAGCCGTCCATTAAACACGAATTTCTATTTGCAAAAACCTTTATTACTGCCTACTTCATGGGGTAACGAAAATAAGGGCGGTATTACCATTACGCCAAACCAAAAATCGGTTGTAGTAAATGCGTACAGCGGTGCTAGAACAATGAAAAAAGGCGATGTTTTGTATTACAACTTCAACTTATTGATTACGCCATTCCACACCATCAATACCGATTTTCAATGGGATACGAAGTTTTACCACAAATACAGTCCGATCGATTCTATTGCTAAAACTGGCGCAACGGTAATCAATATTCACCACGCAAATGCAATCAATCCGTATATCAATTATCCTTTTATCGAATTTAAAAAGATGAAAACGTATATCGATGAAGCACATGAAAAAGGTTTAAAAGTAAAAATCTATAATACGGTTAGAGAGGTTTCTAACAAAGCTTATGAGACTTTCGCTCTTAGAAGTTTAGGTCACGAAATATATTCTCCAGGAAAAGGTGGCGGATTCTCTTGGTTGCAAGAACATGTTGGAGACGATTATATTGCTGCTTGGTTTGTTCCTGAAATTAAAGATGCGGCAATCGTAAATAGTGGCATGAACCGTTGGCATAATTACTATGTGGAAGGAATGAATTGGTTAACTCAAAATGTTGGTATTGACGGAATTTATCTGGACGACGTTGCTTTTGACAGAATCACGATGAAACGTATCAAAAGAGTTTTAACTAAAGACGGTCATCCTGGAATTATCGATTTACATAGTGCAAATCAATACAACAAAAGCGACGGTTTCAACAATAGCGCTAATTTATACATGGAACACTTTCCATACATCAATAAATTATGGTTTGGAGAATATTTTGATTATGAAAAAAATCAGCCTGACTTTTTCTTGACTGAGGTAAGTGGAATTCCATTTGGATTAATGGGAGAAATGCTTCAAGATGGTGGAAATCCGTGGAGAGGAATGGTTTACGGAATGACAAACAGATTGCCTTGGAGCGATGGCGCAGACCCAAGAAATATCTGGAAACTTTGGGATTCTTTCGGAATTAAAGGTTCTGAAATGATTGGATATTGGAGCGAAAACTGTCCTGTAAAAACAAACAACGATAAAGTTTTGGCAACAGTTTACAAAAAGAACGGAACAGCTTTAATTTCAATCGCAAGCTGGGCCGATGCTGATGTAAATGTGAAACTAAATATTGACTGGAAAAAACTAGGAATCAATCCTGCAAAAGCAACAATTACAGCTCCAGAAGTTACCAATTTCCAACCTGCAAAAACGTTCACAACAAAAGACGAAATAACTGTTCCTAAAGGAAAAGGATGGTTATTGATTGTGAAGTAATCATAAAGCACCGTCCAGTTTGTCATTTCGACGAAGGAGAAATCACACAAGAAATTCCACACAGAAAATCGCCAATCTTTATCGATTTACGAGTGTGATTTCTCCTTCGTCGAAATGACAAAAATGCAAAAAAAATAATGCCACAAATTACACAGATTAACACAGATTAAAAAAAATCCTTTTAATCTGTGAAATCTGTGGCAAAAAAATAACCACAAATAACCAAGCTCTCCATCATGAAATTTAGACCATTATTATCCTTTTTACTCCTTGGAAGCCTCTTTGTCACAGCACAAAACAAACCCACTATAAAAGAATACAAAAAAGTATTTACCACATATCCGTTTTCAGATCCTGATCCGATTCCGAAACCAGATACCAAGTTTTATCCATATTTCCGTTTTGACGGTTTTACCGATAAACCCGTTCAAAAAGAATGGAAAGTAATTGAAATTGAAAACGATTATATCAAATTGATGATCTTGCCAGAAATTGGCGGAAAAGTCTGGTCGGCTATAGAAAAATCTACAGGAAAAGATATTGTGTACAATAATCATGTGGTGAAATTTAGAGACATTGCCATGCGCGGACCGTGGACAAGCGGAGGTGTTGAAGGCAATTACGGAATTATCGGCCATACGCCAAACTGCGCCACTCCTGTCGATTATAAAATCATAAACCGAGAAGATGGAAGCATTAGCTGCGTTATCGGAGTTTTAGATTTATTGACAAGAACTTCTTGGAAATTAGATATTAATCTGCCAAAAGACAAAGCTTATTTTACTACGAATTCATTCTGGTCAAACACAACTGAATTTGAACAGCCTTATTATACTTGGATGAATACAGGAATAAAAGCGGCTGAAAATCTGCAGTTTATTTATCCGGGTCAGACTTACATTGGCCATAACGGAGAATACAATTCTTGGCCAATTGATAAAGAAAACGGCAAAGATTTGTCATTCTACAAAAACAACAATTTTGGCGGTTACAAATCGTACCATGTATTCGGTAAATACGATGATTTCTTTGGAGGATATTATCATGATGAAGATTTCGGAATGGGAAGATATGGCAATCACGATGATAAACCTGGTAAAAAAATCTGGATTTGGGGATTGTCTCAACAAGGAATGATTTGGGAAAAATTATTAACTGATACTGACGGACAATATGTAGAAGTGCAAAGCGGAAGATTGTTTAATCAGGCAAGCGAAGGCAGTAATCTTACGCCTTTCAAACAGCGTTCGTTTGCACCTTATCAAACCGATACTTGGACCGAATATTGGTTTCCTGTAAAACACACAAAAGGTTTTGTAAAAGCCAATAATTATGGTTCAGTTAATATTAAAAACGAAAACGGCTGGCTGAAAATCTATTTTTCTCCGCTTCAAAAACTAAATGAAAAAATTGAAGTTTTTGAAAATGACAAAAAAGTGTATTCTAAAGACATTGCATTGAATACGATGCAAACTTTTAAAGATTCTATTCAGATAAAAGTCGATTCTAATAAATTGAAATTTGTTTTAGGCGGCAATAAACTCGTTTGGAATTCTGCTCCAGAAGATGGAAACATCAATCGTCCTGTAGAAATACCTAAAGATTTTGATCATAATTCGGTTTACGGATTGTATTTGCAGGGGGAAAATTACATCAGTTTTAAAGATTATGTACTTGCCGAAGAAAAACTAAATGCCTGTTTAAAATTAGATCCGAACTACGCTCCTGCCCTTTCTGCTTTGGCTTCTTTGCAAATCAGAAAATTAGATTATAAAGCAGCTGTAAATTCTGCAAGCAAAGCTTTATCGATTGATACTTATGATCCTGCTGCGAATTATTTTTATGCTTTGGCAAACTTTCATTTAGGAAATACTATCGATGCAAAAGATGGTTTTGATATTGCTGCTGCAAGCGTTGAATTCCGCAGTCCAGCTTATACTGCTTTAAGCAAAATTTATTTGACAGAAAACGATTTGCCAAAAGCGGTCGAATATGCTGAGAAAAGCTTAACATACAATCAATACAATATAGAAGGTTTACAGGTTTTAGCAGTTTTATATCGTCTTCAAAATAATTCAGATAAAGCAAATTCGGTTTTAAAAACCATTACAAAATTAGATCCGCTGAATCATTTTGCTGATTTTGAAAAATACCTTTCGAACAATTCAAACGATTCAAAAAATGCTTTTACTGCTGCCATTCAAAACGAAATGCCAGAACAGACTTTTCTTGAATTAGGAATCTGGTACAATAATATTAGCCGAAAAGAAGAAGCTTTAAAAGTGTTTTCGATTGCAGAACCAAGCGCTGAAATTATTTATTGGAAAGCCTTTTTAGAAAACAAACCAGTTGATGTAAGCAAAATTAAACCTGGAACGAGTTTTCCTTTTAGAAATGAAACTGCTGAAATTTTAAAATCATTAATTAAAACAAATGATCAATACCAATTGAAATATCATTTAGGTTTAATTGAATGGAATCGCAACAGCATTTCAGAAGCTAAAAGGTTGTTTTCAGAATGCGGTTCAAAACCAATAGATCCTGCATTTTATGGAGCTAAAGCTTCCTTATTCAAAGACGATGCTTCAATAGTATTGGCAAGTCTTCAGCAGGCAATAAAATTAGATCCGCAAGGCTGGAGATACCATAAAATGCTTGCAGAACATTACATCGCTCAAAAACAATTTGACAAAGCGCTTACAACGGCTGAATCTTTCTATAAAAAACATCAAGACAATTATTTGATTGGAATGCTTTACGCTAAAACTTTATTGCTAAATAAAAAACACCGCGAAGCCGATTCGTTCTTGACCAAATTGGAGATCCTTCCGTTTGAAGGTGCAACAGCAGGAAGACAATTGTATCACGAAGCTAAATTGATGCAGGCTTTAGCAGAAATCAAAAATAAGCAGTACAAAAAAGCATTACAATTTATTGCTGATGCCAAACTGTTTCCAGAGAATTTAGGCGTTGGAAAACCGTATGACGAAAACATCGATGAAAGACTAGAAAACTGGCTGGATTATGAATGTTATACCAATTTAGGAAACAAAGAAATGGCTTCTAAATCTTTGGACAAAATTGTCGCTTTCCATCCTGTAGTGGATAATACAGTTATGAACTTCCTTCCGGCAAACAACCTTGTTTCGGCTTGGGCGATAGAAAAAACGTCTTCTTCACAAGAGGCTGAAAAATGGATTAAAACTCAAGCAGATTTATATCCGACAAATAAAATAGTGCAGTGGACTTTATTGTCTTACACCAAAAAACCATCGAATATTTTGAGTGAAGATGAAAAAGACGGTGAAGTCAGAATTATCGAAAAATTGTAAAGAACTTTCAAAAACAATAAAAATGAAAAACCATTTTTTAAAATATACTTTTTTTGGTCTTGTCGTTTTGATGAGTCCAAAAATTGAGGCACAAAACAAAGCAGAAAAGGTTGATGAGTTATCGATCTATCGCACTACTCCTTTAAAAACACACGATTTAATTCATACCAAATTGGAAGTTTCTTTCGATTACGGAAAACGTTATTTGTACGGAAAAGAATGGATTACTTTAAAACCGCATTTTTACGAAACCGATTCGCTTAAGCTCGATGCAAAAGGAATGGATTTTAAAGAAATCGCTATTATTGACGGTAAAAAAAGTATTCCGCTACAATACAAATACGATAACGAAGAGCTTTCTATTGCATTAAACAGAAAATACAAACGAACTGAAAAGTACACGATTTTCATCAATTACACCGCAAAACCAGCAGAACTGAAAAGCAAAGCGGGCGAATCGATTACCAACTCAAACGGATTGTATTTTATTAATCCTGATGGAAAAGGTGACAAACCAACACAAATATGGACTCAAGGAGAAACGGAAGCTTCTTCTTGCTGGTTCCCGACAATTGACAAACCAAATCAGAAAACAACTTCTGAAATTGCGATGACTGTTGAGGCAAAATATACCACACTTTCAAACGGTAAATTAACCTCACAAAAAGTAAACAAAGACGGAACAAGAACGGACACATGGAAAATGGAACAGCCAAATGCGCCTTATTTGTTTATGATGGCCGTTGGTGATTTTAAAATCTATAAAGATTCTTATAACGGTAAAGAAGTTAGCTATTATTTAGAGCCAAAATATGCGCCGTATGCCAAACAGATTTTTTATAAAACGCCAGATATGATGAATTTTTACGGCAAAATGCTTGGCGTAGAATATCCTTGGGCAAAATATGCACAAATTGTAGTTAAAGATTATTTTGGAGGCGCAATGGAAAATACGTCAGCGACAGTTCATGGTGAATATGTTCAGAAAACAGAACGAGAATTATTAGATGATAATCAAGAAAGTACTATTGCTCACGAGCTTTTTCATCAATGGTTTGGAGATTATGTAACGGCTGAGTCGTGGTCAAACTTAACAATGAATGAATCATTTGCCACTTTTGGAGAAGTACTTTGGCATGGTCATGATGCTGGACAAGATGGCGAAGACCGTTCTCGTTATGAAAAATTGCAGAATTATCTACGCTCTCAAAAAAATGGCGACAGTCCTATTTTAGCTCGTTTTCATTACAGAAACGCAGACGATATGTTTGATAATATCAGCTATTCTAAAGGTTCTATTATTTTGTACGCCATGAAAAACCAAATGGGTGACGAAGCTTTTTTTAAAGGTCTAAATCATTATTTGACCACAAATGCTTATAAATCTGGCGAACCACATCAACTGCGTTTATCGATGGAAGAAGTGACTGGAAAAGATTGGTTGCCTTATTTTGATCAATGGTATTATAATGCAGGAAGTCCGATTTTGGATGTGAACTACAAATATGCTAACGGAAAAATCACCATTACAATAAGTCAATCTCAAGATAGTGCTGTGCAAACCTTTACGCTTCCTTTAAAAGTTGATTTTTACGTAAACGGGACTAAAATAAGAAAGGATATTTTAATTAATAAAAAACAACAAAGCTTCAGTTTTGATCTTCCTTCAAAACCAGAATTTATAGATTTAGATCCAGATAAAATCTTGGTTGGCGAATTGAATGTAGATAAAAAAACGGCTGCTGATTATCTTTTTCAATATAAAAATGCACCGTCGTATTACAACCGAATTGAAGCTATAAAATTTGCTTCAAAAGACAGAACTCAGGAATCACAACTTATTTTACTAGAAGGTTTAAAAGATCCTCAAGAAGATTTAAGAGTACTAAGCATCAAAGCAATTGATTTAAATGAAAAACAAACCAAAGATCAGGTTTTAAAAACGCTTCTTGATGTTGCTAAAAACGATAAAAAGACAATTGCCAGAGCAAATGCCATAGTAAAATTAGCTTCTACAGGAGATGCTTCTTATAAGAGTTTAATGGAAGAAAGCATTAAAGAACAATCATATAACGTAATTGCGGCAGGATTAACAGGATTAGCAAAATACGCTCCAGCTGAATCTGAAAAAGCATTAGCTTCATTAGATGACGATACCAAAAAACATGTAACACCATTAATGAAAAGATTTAATAGTCAAAAATAATTATAAAAGTCCTTGGATTGTTTTGTTTTTGAAAACCTCTCTAATTTGGTTCATTAGAGAGGTTGTTTTTAGAATTACCAACTATAAATAAGATTTAATTTCAACACATAGAAACATAGATTTTTGTTGCTTCTATTTAAGATTAGAGAAAAAGCAAGCTTTAACGCATAGTTCTATGTGCATTAAAATTAGTGAAACGTCTTTTTTTAGTTTCCAATAACTATGTTTCTATATGTTTATAATTACATCGAACTAATTAAAATAAATGCCCTAAAAGCATTGAACACCAAATTACTCATTTATGAAAACTACTTTTTTTAGATCTACTATAGTTCTAGTTCTTTTGTTCGGATGGACAATTGCATCTGCACAAATGATTAAGAACAAAACGCCTTCACGCCCAAAAGGACAGCAAGATGTATTGAGAATGGCAGCAGATCCAATTCCAACCGTTCGTGTTGCTTTTATCGGACTTGGAATGCGTGGTCCAGGCGCGGTTGAACGTATGACACATATTCCAGGTGTTGAAATTATAGCGCTGTGTGATATGACTCAAGAAAATACTGCAAAATCAAATGAAATTTTGACTAAAGCAGGTTTTCCAAAAGCTCAAGAATTTTATGGCGATGAAAATGCATGGAGAAAAGTAACGGCTCTACCAAATGTAGATTTAGTTTATGTAGCTACAGACTGGCTTCATCATGCTTCTGTCGGAGTTCAGGCCATGAAAGACGGAAAACACGTTGCTATAGAAGTTCCTGGAGCTTTAACTATGAAAGAAATCTGGGAACTGATTGATACTTCAGAAAAAACAAGAAAACATTGTATGCAACTGGAAAATTGTGTTTACGATTTCTTCGAATTGACTACTTTAAATATGGCACAACAAGGCCTTTTTGGCGAAATTCTTCATGCTGAAGGTTCTTATATTCATGGCTTACAACCGTTTTGGGGAGAATATTGGAATAACTGGAGAATGGATTATAACATCAAACACCGCGGTGATATTTATGCAACACACGGGATGGGGCCGGCTTGTCAGGCATTAAACATTCATCGTGGTGACAAAATGAATTTCTTAGTTTCTATGGATACAAAAGCCGTCGGAAATCCTGCTTACATTAAAGAAAAATCAGGACAGGAAATTAAAGATTTTAGAAACGGAGATCATACCATGACCATGATTCGCACAGAAAACGGAAAGACGATTCAAATACAGCATGATGTTACTTCTCCTCGCCCGTACAGCAGAATGTATCAATTGAGCGGTACAAAAGGATTTGCTAATAAATATCCGCTGGAAGGTTATGCGCTTGACGGAAAAGAATTAAGCGATGACGTAAAACCAAATCACGAAAAATTGAGCGCGCATTCTTTTGTTCCTGAAGAAGTGAAAAAAGCATTAATGGAAAAATACAAACACCCAATTGCAAAAGGAATTGAGGAACAAGCCAAAAAAGTAGGCGGTCACGGCGGAATGGACTTTATTATGGATTATCGTTTAATCCACTGTTTGCAAAAAGGACTTCCGCTTGATATGGATGTTTACGATTTAGCCGAATGGTCATGCCTTGGACCATTAACAGAAATTTCATTAGATCATAATTCTGCGCCTGTTGAAATACCGGACTTTACTCGTGGAGGATGGAATAAATTGAAAAAATTAGAATTTTCAGAGTAATTATAAATATTATTGGTTAGTTAAAGAGGGACAAGAGGGCAAAGTAGATATTGCTCTCTTGTCTGTTTTAGACCGTTCATAAAATTTAGATTGTAAAAAATATGTCGCTCCTCTGGAGCTTTACATTGTAAACTTCTATTCTTTGCTATACATATTTCGCTTCTCCGAAACTTATAAAAAAGATCTCCTTTAAATGGGGGGAACATTATATAAAAACATATAGCAAAGCCCCAGCGGGGCAAAATATTTGTAGCATTTCAATCTCCATAATGAAAAAGCTCCAGAGGAGCGACATATTATAATAAATATCTATTCTTTACTATAAATATTTCGCTTCTCCGAAGCTTACAAAAGAAAAGAGCTGTCCTTTTGAGGCAGCTCCTTTATTAATTATTTAAACAAAAAATTAATTCCAATTGAAAGTAATTCTTTTTTCTATTTCACTGCTTAAACTTAGAAATACTGGGCAAGTCATTGCAGCACGCTCTAGAATAGTTTTGCTTTTTTCGTCGGCATTACTTTTCATTTGAAATACAATTTCGATTGCTCCAATTCTTCTTGGTTCTGCGTTCATAATTTTAGTTACTTCAGCTGTAGAACCAACAAAATCTACTTCTAAATCACGGGCTTTAATTCCCATAATTGTCATCATACAGCTTGCTAATGCGTTTGCTACAGTATCTGTTGGAGAAAATGCTTCTCCTTTTCCGTTATTATCTAATGGTGCGTCAGAAATGATTTCGCTTCCTGATTGCACGTGGATTGAACTTGTTCTTAAATCTCCTAAATAGGTTACTTTTGATGTCATTAATTTGCTACTTTTAAAGTTAAGTCACTATCATAATATAAGATGTAAACACCTTTATTAGCGTGTCCGCCATCTTCTTTTCTATAATATTGAAATTTATTATCTACTTGCTGCGTTGTCATCAAATCAGCTGTTTCTTGAAATGTTTTTCCCTGTACCAAACGCATCATTGTATCAAACGTTACGTCAAATCCTCTTGTTGCATAAGTAGTTGGATTTGCTTTGTTTTTCAAACGGTATTGTTTTTCATAAATTAAAACCGCTTGTTCGTCACTTTCACGAGTTACAGAAGGATACATTAATTTCAATTTTACCAAATTATCAAAACTGATTTCATCTGTATCTAACGTACTATTTGGTTCCAAAATTACCAATTGAACTTGACACGTTTTTTGAGAATCAAGCAACGCTTTAATCGTCGTTTTCACCATTGCTGTATTACCCGTTTCCATAACAACATAATTCATACGATTTGGCAATAACAAGCTTTTTAAGTTCGCTGCATCCAAACCGCCAGTTTCAGTTAAAGTAGCAAATGCAACTCCCTTTTGGTTCTGTTTGATGTAATTGATAACCGATTCTTTTTTCTTATCAACTACCGCAATAATATTTCCGTTTTTAGAACGCATATAATCAAACATTGAATTTCTGATTACATCATTTGAAGGTATCGTTTGGTATAAATTCTCAATCGGATTTGCACTATCTTTTGATAAAGGTGAAATAACAGGAACATTATACATACGAAGTGTATTTGCTGTAGCCTCTGCATTACTTTGATAAAATGGCCCAATTACAGCATCTGCATCTTGAAGTTTCGAACTTAAACTAGAAACATTTGAAGTCGTTTTTGTTTCCTGCGAATCATAAATTGCAACATCAATTGGCAATTTCAATGTTCTCGCTGAATCAATCGCCATCATAGCTCCAGAATAAAAATCTAAAGTCATGTTTAAGAACTTATCGTTTTTAATTCTATTCGCCGTTCCAGAAGTATCACTTTGTACTTTTGCCATATTAAAAGGAAGCAATAAAACTACTTTTTTACGTTCGTTAGCTCCTTTTTTCTTGCTTAGTTCGACAATTTCTATATTTTCATTTTCCGTCGATTTTACTTTATCGATAATCTTAATTCCACCGCCACCAGTGTTTTCAACTGGTTTGTTCCATGTAGATTCAGCAGGTTTTTCAGCTGGCACTTGTGTTGCAACAATTGGAGCTGGAGCTACATATCCTGCAGGAACTTTCAAAATCATTCCTTCTTTTAAACCTTCAGAAAGTGATGGGTTTAAAGCCACTAATTCATCTTGCGATAAGTGAAAAACTCTACCTAAACTATATAAAGTTTCTTTTGGTTTTACCTGATAGTCCATATAAGAAACCGCTTTTTTAGAAGTTTCAACAGACTTTTTACTTTCTACAGCTTTAGCAGTTTCTACTGGAGCAGATTCTGTTTTTGGAGCTGTTCCTTTAATAGTCAATCTATAACCGACTGGCAAGCTATTAACGATATCCGGATTACGTTTTTCTAAATCTTCAACAGTTGTATTGTACTGTTTTGCAATACCAAATTTTGTTTCTTTTGGCTGAACATCATGAAAAACATATTTTTCAGGACCTTTTTCTTTGGCTGGTTTTGCTGCTGTTTTAGGAGCAGAACCCTTTGCAGGAATTACCAATTTTTGTCCAATCTGAACACCTTCTTTTTCTAAAAACGGATTTGCCGCTTTAAGCGCTTCATCCGAAATTCCGTATTTATGTTCAATACTCCAAAACGTTTCTTTTGGTTGTACTTCATGAATAATTTCTTTTCCTGAAGATACTGCAGTTTTAGTTTCAGAAACTTCTTTTTTTGCTTCTCCTGTTTTTGTTGGAATTAATAATACAGAGTTTGGCACCAATCCTGTTCTTGCATCTGGATTGAGCTGATAAATATCAAAAGGCGTTACCTTAAATTTCTGTGCAATCTGATTAATTGTCTCACCGCTTGATACTTTATACTTCACCACTTTTTCTTGCGAAAATGCGCTTGAAGTAATAAAAAATACAAGAGACAATACTGTTAAATAATATTTCATAATAAGGCTTAAAACAATTTAATTTCTAATTCTAAAATAAGTTACAATTTTACCAAAAGCAAAATTCGCGCCGTTTGTTTTTTTGCTGTAAAAATTACCTTAAATCGATTTCTACTTTAGCAATAATGATTTCTTTATATAACTCATCTTCTTCCTTTTTCTTGCATTCGTAAAGCACTTCTTCCATGTTTTCGTATTTATCGCTATATACATAATACGAAAGACTGTTAATATTGAAAAAAAAGCTGGCATTAAAGGCACCAGAATCAATGAGTTTCATAATAAGCTTATCTCGGTCAACTGCGTCTGTAAATATACCTAAAACTAAGTAATACCCGTTTGAAACTTCTCTAAGATTATCATAAACTTCTACTTTTACCGTTTTGTCAGTACGTAACGGATTGTCTTTCAATTCTTGTTTCATTTCCTCCAGCGAAATTGTTTTTGAATTTTCGCCAGCACCATTTTTTTTCTGCTTTTTAACCGCTTCATCCTGATACTTTTTCAGTTTAACTAAAGCCAATTTATCATCAAATTTTCTAGCTTCCATACTATAAAAAGAAGCTTTGCTGATGTGTCTTTTTACTTCAATTTTTTTCTGAGTATCCAAAGAATCAATTTTTGCAATCAAAAGCTGATTCTGTTTATCGCCCTGCTCCTGCTCTGCTTTATATTTTTTTATTTCTTCTAAAGACAAACGCTGCTGCAAAGAAGCTGTGTTGGTGTTTTTTTCGTTTTCGCGGATTTTTCTCTTATACTCCAGATTTTCCTCAACTGCAATTTTCTCTACTTTATTCATCAAACCAGCATAAGCTTTTCTATTTTCTGCCAGTTCTTTTTTTAGTTGAGACGATAATTCATTGGTTTTATTAATTCCTTCAGAAGATTGTTTTTCCAATCTCTTAGATTCTTCAACATTTAAAATATCCATTCGCTTTAATTCTTTCAAATCATCATTCATTGAATTGACAAGCGAATCTAATTTTGCCATTAAAATATCCTGTACATTTTTATTGGCTTCTAAAACCAAACGCAGTTTTTCGACTGAGTTTTCTTTAGAACCATTCATATCATTCAGATTCACTTTCAGATCATTAATCTTTATAATTTTCTGATTCATTTCTTTCTGAACAACCAAGCGATCTTTCAAATCTTCAATTTCAACTGTTTTGGCTTTTGTTTTTTCGACAACGACTTGTTTTTCGGCCAAAGCCAACATCAATTCTTCGCTTTCGTTTGCTGGTTGGATTCCTTTGGTATTAATAGCCAATTTGTTTCCAACAATTAATCCACTTACAATTTCAGGGTTTTGAGATTCCAATTGGTCAATTGAAATTCCGTATTTCTTGGCAATTGAAAATTTAGTTTCTTTAGATTGTACAACATGAAAAACTGTTTCCTGATTAATTACACGAACTCTTCCGTCCAAAGTTTTTCTTTTGTTCGGAATTGAAATCGTTTGACCAATTTGCAAACCGTTAATCAAAATGTCTCTGTTCAAATTTTCTAAATCTTGAACTGAAACATTGTATTGTCTCGCGATACTAAATAAAGATTCTTTAGCAACAACCTGATGTGTCGTTTTTAAAGAAACAGCCGCTTCTGACTTAGATATATCTGAATTTTGAGGAATTATTAATTCTTGACCAATTTGAAGTCCGTTGGCGAGAATTTCTTGATTAGCATCCTGAATCGCTTCTACCGAAACGTGATATTGTTTAGACAAACCAAACAATGTCTCTTTAGGGGCAACAATATGAGTCTGTTGCTTTGAATTTGAATTTTCTAGGTGATGAATTGGAATCTTTAAAATCTGATTATCCTTGATTCCATTTTGAGATTCGGGATTGAGTTTGTAAATCTCTTCTACAGAAACCTTATACTTTTGTGCTATAAAATAAGCAGTTTCTCCTTTTTGAATTTTGTGTTCAATAATTGAATCTTGCGCAATTATTCTGTTAAAAGACAAAATAAACACAAGAGAAATTGTTAAAAGTTCTCTCATAAATAGTAGGTTATAAAAAATTAAGGCCTTACAAATGTAAGACCTTAATTTTAAATTATGCTACTATTCCCACTCAATTGTTGCAGGTGGTTTTGAACTAATATCGTAAACAACACGATTCACGCCTTTTACCTTGTTGATAATATCGTTAGAAACTTTCATCAAGAAATCGTAAGGTAAATGAACCCAGTCAGCAGTCATACCATCTGTTGATTCTACAGCTCTAAGCGCTACTACCTTTTCGTAAGTACGCTCATCACCCATAACACCAACACTGTTTACAGGAAGCAAAATTGCTCCAGCCTGCCAAACTTTATCGTATAATCCCCAAGATTTTAATCCTTCGATAAATACAGAATCAACATCTTGTAAAATCTGCACTTTCTCTGGAGTAATATCTCCTAAAATTCTAATTGACAATCCAGGTCCTGGGAAAGGATGTCTTCCTAATAATTCTGGATCTATTCCTAATGTAGCACCAACTCTACGAACTTCGTCTTTAAACAACATTCTAAGCGGTTCTACAATTTTTAATTTCATATAATCTGGCAATCCACCAACATTATGGTGCGATTTAATAGTTGCTGATGGTCCTTTTACCGAAACAGACTCGATTACGTCTGGGTAAATTGTTCCTTGCGCTAACCATTTTACATCTTCTAATAGGTGTGATTCATCATCAAAAACTTCGATAAATACACGACCGATTGTTTTACGTTTTGTTTCAGGATCACTAATTCCAGCTAATTCGCCAAGGAAACGATCTCCAGCATCAACACCTTTTACATTTAATCCCATTCCTTTGTATTGATCTAATACACTTTGGAATTCATTTTTACGTAAAAGTCCGTTGTTAACGAAGATACAGTATAAATTTTGTCCGATTGCTTTGTTTAATAAAACTGCCGCTACAGTAGAATCTACTCCTCCAGATAAACCAAGAACCACTTTGTCGTTTCCTAATTTCTCTTTTAATTCTGCTACCATTTCGTCAACGAAAGCATTTGGAGTAAAGTTTTGAGGAACTTCAGCAATTTTTACTAAAAAGTTCTCCAACATTTTTTTTCCATCTGTAGAATGGTAAACCTCTGGATGGTATTGAATTGCATAAGTAGTTTCGCCTTCAATTTTGTAAGCTGCGTATTCTACGTCATGCGTGCTTGCTAATTTTACAGCATTTGTTGGAAGCGCTTTGATACTATCGCTATGGCTCATCCAAACTTGGCTGTTTTCTGAAACTCCTTCAAAAAAAGTTTCACCTTCTTTAATATAAGACAAGTTAGCTCTTCCATATTCTCTTGTATTTGAAGCTGCCACTTCTCCACCGCTGAAATG
>Ga0160502_100404_pt1 | contig 32791 bp, 28 predicted proteins | sample DIDnMG_14_FD_108237 | JGI IMG/M metagenome (GOLD analysis project Ga0160502, IMG submission 108237) | Enriched soil microbial communities from UW Madison campus, WI, USA - DID2933_E24_Xylan MG | ecosystem: Environmental > Terrestrial > Soil > Unclassified | place: USA: Madison, Wisconsin... | reverse complement strand
TTTCGCCCCATGCTGCGTTGCTTTTTCTTGACGTACCCCCGGTACGCCTGCGAAAAAGCGCCTTGCCTGGAACGAAAATTCGGCCAGATCTGTTCCGTTCAGAGTGTTCAGACACGCCCTAGTTATTTTTCCCCGGGATGACAATAAGTTATACGCTTCGAGAAGCGCGCAGCTCCATATACTATAGCCACTACAACAGGAGGTGGCTGCTATGGCTTCTCGAAGCAATAAGAAAGTGGTACCGGAGTGCAGGCAAGCATTGAATCAGATGAAATATGAGATCGCAGCGGAATTAGGCTTGATGGTTCATCCTGTCGGACAAGGCGATACGGAATTCGCTGGCGAGCTGGGTGAGACTTCCGCAGGTGCAGGACATGGATATGTGCCTTGGAGCCAGTTAGCTACCCGGGATGCTGGTTCTGTTGGCGGATCGATTACCAAGCGCCTGATTGCTCAAGCGGAGCTGGTACTGGGTCGTATCCATTGACAATTGACAGTAATTCCGGTATCATACTATCCTAGAGAGTTGTCTAACAACCTTTTCCTGCCCGGAAAAGGTTCATTTTTTGTATAGGGAAACGAACGCACTTTATACTATACCAATATTTATAGGAGGCTAAAGCGGATGTCAATAAAAGGTAGGCACTTGTTTACTTCTGAGTCAGTAACCGAGGGTCATCCCGATAAGATATGCGATCAAATTTCCGATGCCGTATTGGACGCTTTTCTGGAAGTTGATCCGTATGCCCGCGTAGCATGTGAAGTATCGGTAGCAACCGGTCTGGTGCTAGTTATAGGCGAGATCAGTAGCCGAGCGGATTATGTCGATATTCCATCCATTGTGCGTCGTACCATTAAGGGAATCGGCTATACCCGCGCCAAATTCGGGTTTGATTACAGCACCTGCGCTGTGCTTACATCGCTGAATGAGCAATCTGCAGACATTGCCCAAGGGGTGAACGCGGCGATTGAGACTCGCGACGGGAAGGATATTCGTCAAGAGAATGAAGATATCGGTGCTGGCGACCAAGGATTGATGTTTGGTTTTGCGACGAACGAGACACCAGAACTAATGCCGCTGCCTATAGCACTGTCCCACAGGATTGCTCGGCGCTTGTCTGAAGTAAGGAAAAACGGCACGTTGAATTATCTCCGTCCAGACGGCAAAACCCAAGTCACGATCGAATATATCGACGGGAAGCCGGTTCGAGTGGATGCGATTGTTGTATCTACCCAGCATGCGGAAGAGATTACGCTGGATCAGATCCAAAAGGATATTCGGGAGCATGTCATTAAGCCTGCTGTGCCGGCAGAATGGCTGGATGACGAGACCAAGTACTACATTAATCCGACAGGACGTTTTGTTATAGGTGGCCCTCAAGGCGACGCCGGCCTGACAGGACGCAAAATTATTGTCGATACCTACGGCGGATATGCTCGTCATGGCGGCGGGGCCTTCTCGGGCAAGGACCCAACAAAGGTTGACCGCTCTGCGGCATATGCAGCACGGTATGTGGCGAAGAATATCGTAGCAGCGGGGCTTGCAGATAAATGCGAGATTCAATTGGCATATGCGATTGGCGTAGCGACCCCGGTGTCTATTAACGTCGATACGTATGGCACAGGCAAGGTGGCAGAGGAGAAGCTGGTTGAAGTCATTCGCAACAATTTTGATCTACGGCCGGCAGGTATCATTAAGATGCTGGATCTACGCCGCCCGATTTATAGTCAGACTGCAGCTTACGGTCATTTTGGCCGAACGGATGTCGATTTGCCTTGGGAGCGTGTGGACAAGGCAGGCAAGCTGAGAGAAGAAGCATTAAGCGAATAGCTTCAAGACCGTCATACGCTGATGTATGGCGGTTATTTTGTTTGTACTCTAAACTTAACGGATGGATTAGCCGAAATTATATATATTATTGTTTTTGGGGAGTGAGCCAGCGTTGATTCGGAAATTAAGAGGCGTTTCTATCGTTCTAGCAGCAGTGCTGATTCTGGAGTTGCTATTCAATCTACTACCCGTCGTCCCTTCCCAAGTGGAAGCAGCGGCCTCAGGCCCTGTGCTGTTGGGGACATACCCGGCAGACGATGCGGTGAATGTGCCTGTAAATACAAACCTCACGATGACGTTCGATGAGAATGTGACCAAAGGAACGGGTTCAGCATCGTTATCGATCCGCCGGGTCACCGATAACCAGGTGATTCGAACGGTTGCGGTTACCAGCTCCGAGGTAATGATCAGTGGAAATGTCGTAACCATATCATTGCCAACAGGAACTTTGGAGTCAGGGGTCAGTTATTATGTGCTGGTTGATGCCGGTGCTTTCCAGAACAGCAATGGCATGAACTTTGCTGGAATAGTCAGTGCGACAGCGTGGAATTTCTCTGTTGTATCCTTGGATACTACAACTCCGGCGATTACAGCGGTATTTCCATCTGCAGGTTCTACAATGGCATCGATTGATACAATGCTTAGCCTTGAATTCAACAAGAGCGTCTTTGCTTCCAGCGGAAATATCTCTATCCAGAATACGGTTACAGGGGATACCCAGGTGATCGGGGTGACAACAAGTGCTGTCCAAGGCAGCGGCTCGGGCAATATTCGGATTACCCCAACCTCACAATTGGCTGCAGGGGTTCGCTACACTGTTAGTATTGATAGCAACGCATTTACGGATTCATTCGGCAAAGGCATGAGCGCTTACAACTGGAGCTTTACAACAACGGCTCCGCCAATGAATATGCCCAGTCTTACGCCAGCCAACCGTGCCACGGGTGTGAGTGTAACCAACATGCTTGTGATGAAATTTGACTCGACTATGAGCAAAGGTAGCGGCAATATTGAAATTCGTAAAGTATCGGACAATAGCGTGTTTCGAACCATAAGCGTCAATAGCACAAGTGTTCAGGTTTCGGGCTCTACCGTTATGATTGATCACCCGGTTTTTGAAGCGAATACGGGATATTATGTTGTTATAGATAGCGGCGCTTTTGTATCGGCGACATCCTCTACCCGTTTCCAGGGCATCTCAGACGCTTTAGTGTGGAGCTTTACGACGGTGGATACGAAAAATCCGACGGCCACGACATTCAGTCCACTCAAAGGGGGGACGGCGACGGCGCTCGACTCCAAGCTGATTATGACCTTTGATAAGGCGGTCTATCCGAAGACGGGGCATGTGCTTATCCGTACTGTATCCAATGATGCCGTGTTTGCTTCGGTCTCCGTCACCTCTAACCAAATCACGGGTGGTGGTACAAACACGATTACCATTGATCCGGGCCGACAGTTTGTGGACAATACGAGCTACTACGTACAGATTGGCAACCAGGCATTCGAGGACAGCTCAGGCAATGCCTATGCGGGCATTAGCGATAAGACAGGCTGGACGTTCAGGGTAAACCGGGACACATCGGCTCCGTATGTCGTGACCTATTCTCCACTTAATAATGCAACGAACGTGACGACCAGACCAACATTGACCCTTACCTTCAATAAGCCGATTCAACGAAGCGATGGCGTCATCTCGATCAAACGGTCAGGTACAAGCATCTCGTATGCAACCAATGCCACGGTCGACAGCACGGATAATCGTAAATTGAATATCATCCCGACTTCAACTCTGGTGAATGGAGTATCCTATTATGTCGATATTCCGTCTGGTGCAGTTGTGGATCTTGCAGGCAACAAGTTTGCTGGTATTCAGAATGAATTCCAATGGACATTCCGAACAGGCACGGATACGACTGTGCCTACGCTGTCCAAGGCAGAGATGACGGGTGGCACCAAGGTAGTGCTCACCTATTCCAAAGTGATGAATGCAGCGTTCATCCCATCCACTTCGAACTTTTTTGTTACGGTGAATGATGTAGAGAGAAGCATCTCGAATATATCGATTAATGAGAAGACGGTGGTATTAACTCTTTCTAGTGGAGTCATCTACGGCCAGACGGTCAAGCTATCCTACTCCAAGGGCTCGACGCCTCTGCAGGATCTATCAGGCAACCAGGCATCCAACATTAGCAGCTATACGGTGATCAACTCAGCGGATACGACACTGCCCAAGCCGACAAGCGGTCTGGTGAGCCATGATACGGTTATGGTCTACTTCTCTGAACCCTTGAGTGCGATGACAGCTGTAAGAGAGGCATATAATCAGTTCCAGGTGTATGTGGGGGGAAGCCTGCGCACCATCAAAAGTGTAACGGCCGGAGGAATAGCTGCTACGATTACGCTGGATTCCATCGTCTCGGATAATGCGCCCGTCTATGTGAACTATACGCCTGGCGCGTATCCGCTCAGAGATTACTATAGCAATTCAGTGCAGTCCTTTAGTAATTTTTATGTGAAAAACCCATTTGACAAGCAACCGCCGGAACTGCAAACAGTCGAGGTGTATAGCAACAAGCTGACCCTCACATATAACGAAGGGATTAACACCAATTCGTTGCCAACAGCGGGGCAGTTCGCTGTCCTGGTTAACCAGACAGCTCGCACGGTAACGAACGTGGAGGTAAGCGGCACCCAGGTCATTCTGACACTCTCCTCAGCGGTATCGACGAACCAGACCGTTCAGGTGAGCTATGTAATCGGCTATCCGTCCATAACCGACCTGAATGGCAACCAGGCGCCATCCTTCACGAATCAGCTCGCAACGCACACAACAGGCATGGGGCTGCTGAGGGGAATGTCCATACAGGGGCAGGTAGTCACCCTGAATTTCACCCAGACGCTGAATAGCAGCTATGTGCCTATGGCTTCGCAATTTTATGTCAAAATCAATGGCATCGTCAGTACCGTGTCCAACGTCTCGCTGTCTGGCTCCAATGTGCTGCTTCAGGTCGCCCGAACGATTAACACCGGGGACACGGTGCTGGTCAGCTATACAGGCACATCTGGCACGCTGAGAACGACGACCGGTATTACGATTGGCACCTTCACGGATTATAGTGCCACAAGCAGCAATAACAACTCGAACAGCAATAACAGCAATACAGGAACAACTGTTACTCTCCCCACGGGGCTGGATTGGGAGAACACGAGCGGCATTATTATGAAGGAAACGTTGGCATCTACAAGTCTAGATATGACATTGGGGAATCGGACGGCCAGCCGTTACACGATTGCAGCCAGCCAACTCCAGTCCGCTTATGAGTATATACTCAAAAAATCAGGCGTAACGCCGCGGGTGAAGTTCGTCGTTCCCTCAACGGAGCAAGCGGCCATCGTGTCGATTCCACTAGGGCAGTTGGAGAGCATTCATAAGCAGATTTCCAATGCATCCTTTGCCGTAAGCTATAAGGAATTGACGTATGAGCTAAATCTGGGCAGCCTGAGCTATACGGAGCTGGCGAGCCTGGCAGGCACTTCGACTACCAGTGCGCAGCTCATTATCCGGCTGGATACGGCAGCAACAATTACGGCCTCCAGCAGCTTGATGACGGCGATCAATCGCTCGACGAGCCAGTTGATGACCAGTCCCGCATACTTCCAGCTCTCGGTGATTTCTGGTAGCTCAGAGCAGGTCATTTATGGATTGTCTGAGTATGTGACGATGTCCATTAAGTCTAATGTTTCCTTCGATCCGAAGAAGACCGCGGTCGTATGGCTGGACAACGAGACAGGCGGGCTATCCTTCGTGCCAACCCGGATTGCGACGGTAAACAGCTCCTCTATCATTACCTTTATGCGCCCTGCGGCTAGCGGAGCGTATGCCGTCATCAGCGGTACCTCCAGCTTCACTGATACGGGCAAGCACTGGGCGGGCAGCGATATTAATATGATGACCGCCAAAAATATTACAGCGGGCACCTCTGCGACCAAGTATGAGCCTGAGAAGCCAGTTACTCGCGCGGAGTTTGCGATGTTTATAGTAAGAGGCTTAGGCTTGTCCGGAGATAAGGCGGAGGGCGCCAAGTTCAAGGATGTCAGTACATCCTCTGCGATGGCGGCTTACATCGGAGCAGCATCCAAGGCTGGTATCGTCAAAGGGCACACGGACGGCACGTTCAAGCCGAACAACTATGTGACACGTGAAGAAATGGCGGCTATGATTATCCGTGCTGCAGCAGTCGCTGGTGTGCAGGTCGAGCTGAAGGGCAGTGCAGCTTCGTACTTTACGCCTTATCGGGATCGGGCGAGCATTGCGAATTGGGCGCAGGATGCACTGGCCAAATCAGTGGATGCTGGCATCATCACCGGTCTGACCAAGACAACGATGGGCCCTAAAGGCAACGCGACACGCGCGCAAGCGGCAATTATGATCAAACGTCTGCTAGGTTATATAGGATTTATGGATGTGTAGTGCGGATGAGGGGCAGTGCGGGTGGAGGCTGCCCCGGACCATACATTTTCCTTGCTGAATTCCAAGAGACTTCCTGGTCGCGAATAGGGATCGGAGTCTCTTTTTTTGATAATTGTATTAGAGTCTTCTCATATTGCGGAACTTTTTGCAGTGTTTTCATGTCTATAACTAATAGATTTCTAGAATGGGAGAGTTGTAGGAGACATGCGGAAACCATTAAATAGACATCATAGGCATGGTCATGCGAACAGACAGGCTATTAAAGTCAAGCGGGTACAGATGAATAGAACAGCTCTTACAGTGAGCAAGCGCATACTGGTCGTTACCCTAAGCGGGGCACTGCTGCTGCAGCCGCTGTTGCCAGTATCGCTGACGGGGGATAGGGTGATTGCAGCCGCTGCGACAGCCCAGTCGCCGTCGTTGAAGCTGCAGGAGGAGGTTATGATTACTTCCGGTGCGAAGCGGCTCAAGTACGTATGGTCATCGATGCGCAGCAACCGTGCAGTGCAGGCGAATGTACATGTTATCGAGGTCGATCTGTCGAATCGGTATGTGAATCTGGATGTGATGAGCGGCAAGAACGGCACCGTAGCAAGCAAAAATACCGTCACGAACATGGTTGCAGAGAATGGGGCAGTCGCTGGCATTAACGCGGACTTTTTCATTATGTCAGCCGAGGGCGTCGGCATGGGGCCACAGATTACATCTGGCGCGCTCATGACCTCTCCTTCTGTCATTAACGGAATGTATGCCTTTGCGCTGGACAAAAACCGGGTGCCGACAATTGATCGTTACTCGTTCGAGGGCAGTGTGACATCCGGCTCTGGCGCGAGCTTCCCGCTGGCAGGAGTGAACCAGACTTCCTATACGATGGACACGGCAGACGGAACACAGCGCAGTCACACGAACCAGCTCTACATGTATACGAGTGCCTGGGCACAGTCCGAGCGTCCTAAAAACAGCGGGACCACGCCTACAGAGGTGCTGGTAAAAAATAATGTCGTGATGCAGATTCAAGAAAATGGAACGCTACCTATGTCTGCTCCCGAGGACGGATACATACTGCGTGGGCATGGCGACGCGGCCAAGTTCATCCAAGAAAATCTGACCGTCGGACAGACCGTGTCATCGACCTATAATCTGGTGTCGCTCGTAAGCGGCGCGAAGAAGGACCCTGCCTCCTATCAGATGATGGTGGGCGGACATACACTGCTGGTGACGGACGGCAAGGCGTCGGCGTTCACACGGGATGTAACAGGGGTCAGCGGCAATAGCGCGGTGGCGCGTACTGCTATTGGATATTCCAAGGATAATAAGAAGGTCTATCTGATTACCGTAGAGCGACAGGGAGCTAGCTCCGGGATGACGCTCAAGGAATTGCAAAATATGATGGTGATGCTGGGCGTATGGCAGGGGCTGAACCTGGATGGCGGCGGCTCGACGACGATGGCGGCTCGTCCGCTCGGTGATTTCGCTGCTGGACTTGCGCATTCGACATCGAATGGAACAGGCACGGTGCAGCGGGCGGTTGCCAATGGTCTGGGCATCTTCACAACAGCGCCTCAGGGACAGGTGAAGGACGTGAGGGCAAGTGGACCTTCAACGATCTTCATCGGCGCCAAGGCGGACTACACAATTAAGGGCTATGATACCTACTATAACCCGATTAAGCAGGATAATGTTACGGCCGCGTGGAGTGTCCCTTCCGCCTTCGGCTCGTTCTCGGGCAGCACGCTGACGGCTAAGAAAGCGGGCACGACTCAGGTAACGGTCAAATCGGATAAGGCAACAGCGAAGATGGACGTGGAGGTCATTGCAGGCAGTCAGATTGATACGATGACGGTCACACCGAGCAGCACAGCATTGTCGGCGGGTACGCAGATCAGTCTGCCAGTGAAGGTGAAGCTGACCGATGGAAGAGATCTGTCGGTTCCTGCCGAGTCGATAAAGTGGGAATTGCAAGGCATGCAGGGCAGCGTTAAGGAAGGCAAGCTGGACATCCAGTCGGTCAACACGAGTGTAGCTAACGCATATGCCATTGCGAGGTATGATGGCTTCGCGACGATGGCAGCCTTCTCAACCTCACCGTCCGTTAACACTAAGGTGTGGGAAAGCTTCGAGAACGTAAACTACAAGGTGAACTTCCAGGGTGTGCCGGAGCAGACGGCAGGCAATGCTTCCATCGTCAATGGCTTTGCTGAGCGAACCGGCTCGGCATTGCAGATCACCTATGATTTCACAGATGGAACAGGCGGACGTTGGGCCTATGCACTGCTAGGAACGGGCGGCAAGGCCGTGGAGGGCAAGCCTGTAGGCTTGAAGGCAGCGGTCTATGGAGACGGCAGCAGCAACTGGCTGCGCGCAGAGGTGACCGATGCTGACGGCAAGACGCACTATATTGATCTGGTAAGACCTATCACCTGGACAGGCTGGAAGGACATCGAGGTTGATTTTAACGGCTTGACCATGGCTTATCCGATTACGGTGAAGAAGATTTATATCGCCAATCCTGAATCCGGTCAGGAGAACCGTTCGCTGACAGGGCAGGTGGCGATCGATGATATTCAGTTCAAGTATGCCAGTACGATCGCGACGCCGGCCGCTTCGACGATCGAGCTGTTCGTTGGCAAGAAAACGGCAACGGTAAGCGGTCAATCGACATCACTGGATGCAGCGCCTGTAATTATCAAGAACACGACCTACGTCCCGTTGCGCTTCGTGTCGGACGCTGTCGGCGGCCAAGTAGCCTGGGACAATAGCAGCAAGCGTGTGACCTTCCTCCGTGGCAACAAGATGCTGGAGCTATGGATTGGCCGCAAGGACGTAGTGCTCAATGGGAAGCGGATCAAGACGGAAGTAAGTCCTATTGATCGTAATGGCCGAACGATGGTGCCAGTGCGATTGGTGTCAGAACAGCTCGGATTAAAGGTCAATTGGGACAATAGTGCCCAAAAAGTTACGATTCAATAAAATTTATCACACCAATTATGGTATGATAGTCGTAGTTATGTTTAATAAGAAAGTGGGCGGGTTCACCGATGGAGTTCAGGACTAACGATGTTGATCGCGTGATCAAAAATGCGATTCAGGTCATGGAAGACAGCAAATATCAGATTTTCGAAATTTGTGAAGCCGCCCGCGAAGAACTGATGCTGTTGACGAAGGAACTGGAACAGGTCTTCAAGGAAACAGCAGAGACGATCGATAAGGTGGATCGTCTGGAGCTGGACTACCGCCGCGCACGTATCCGGCTTACTGAGGTAAGCCGGGACTTCGTTCGATATAAGGAAGAAGATATTAAAGCGGCGTATGAGAAGGCAACCCAGATTCAACTGGAGCTGATGGTATTCCGCGAGAAGGAGACCTATCTGAAGGCGCGGCGGGACGAGCTCCAACTGCGCACGAAGAATGTCGAGCTGTCGATTGAGCGCGCGGAGACGATCAGCTCACAGGTGAATGTTGTGCTGGAATATCTCTCAGGCGACCTGACTCAAATTACGAGAATACTGGAGTCAGCCAAAAACCGCCAACTGATAGGATTGAAGATTATATTGGCGCAGGAGGAAGAGCGCAAGCGAATCGCCAGGGAGATTCACGACGGTCCCGCCCAGTCACTGGCCAATCTGGTGATCCGTACTGAAATCGCCGAGAGGATGCTGCATAAGCAGGAGCTGGGATTGGTCAAGGAGGAACTGAGCGATCTGAAGGATCAGGTGAGAACCGGACTGGAGGAGATTCGCAAAATTATATTCAACCTCAGGCCGATGGCGCTCGATGATCTCGGCTTGGTGCCGACCTTGCGCAAATATGTTCAAGACTTCGAGGAGAAGACGAAGATTCGCACAAATTTCGAGTTGATCGGCCGCGAGATCAGATTGCCATCCGCGATGGAGGCTGGCATCTATCGGCTCGTACAAGAGGCGTATACGAATGCTTTGAAGCATGCCAATGCTTCGATTGTATCGCTGGAGATGACGTATCAGGCTCAGATGGTCAAGATTGTCGTTCAGGACAATGGAGTAGGATTTCATGTCCGCCAAATGGAAACCAAATCTGCGGAAAATTCCAGCTTCGGCCTGATCGGCATGCGGGAGAGGGTGGATCTGCTCGAGGGAAGATTGGATATTGAATCAGCTATTCAAGAAGGAACGAAGATTACGATTCATATTCCTATAAACGCAGAGATCAGAAGGGAGTAATCGATTATGGAGTATACACCACAAGGGGCGCACAAAATTAAAGTTTTACTCGCAGATGACCATCAATTGTTTCGCGAAGGGTTAAAGCGAATTTTGAACATGGAGGACGATCTTGAGGTCATCGGAGAATGCGGCAATGGTATTCAGGTGCTCGAATTCTGCAATCATCAGAAGCCTGAGGTCGTGCTGATGGATATTAACATGCCAGTGGAGAATGGTGTGGTGGCAACGGAGCGACTACGGGATATTTTCCCGGATGTGAAAGTGATCATTCTCTCCATTCATGATGATGAGAGCTATGTGTTCGAGACGTTGCGCAAGGGTGCCAGCGGCTATCTGCTCAAGGATATGGAGGCAGAGGAGCTGATCAACGCAATCCGTTCCGTGGTGAGTGGTCATGCCTATATCCATCCGAAGGTTACGGGCAAGCTGATTAACCAGCTACGCAGAATGACCTATCTGGACGAGATTGGTGCCGTGACAGGCGCGGCGGCGGCCAAGGAGAGTGGCGTCAAGTTCATCGCAGGGGACAATAACCCGCTCACACGACGCGAGGCGGAGGTGCTGCGCTTGATGGCTGAGGGCAAGAGCAATAAGCTGATCGGGGAATTCCTGTATATTAGCGAGAAGACGGTCAAAAATCATGTCAGCAGCATCCTGCAAAAAATGGAGGTTGACGACCGGACACAGGCCGTTATCAACTCGATCAAGAATGGCTGGGTCACACTCTGATCGAGCTTGATCCGTACATAGTGTGGCTGAACGATGGAGGATGTTCTTGCAGCGAAATGTTGCGAAGAGCATCCTCTTTTTGATGGGGGCTGCTCCGTAGCCAGGGTGAATACTTCGTAGTGCGCCACAGCCTGCTGCCACCCCGTCCTATTGGAACTTGGGTGGGAGCTAGAGCGCACACCCGCTGCGACTCCTGGAATGGCAGACAAAAATGTTTGAAGACATGCAGGGTTACAGGCGATTCGAATCGTCTATTCTGGTGAAGGGGGGGAGAGCAAATTTGTGACGAGGTGCTGATTCAGAATATTATCGCGGGCGATCGTCAAGCCTTTCAGCAACTGGTTGAACGCTATCGGCAGGAGCTGTACGGGTGTGTCTACGCGGTGCTGCGCCACCCCAAGGATGCGGAGGATGCGCTGCAGGATGCCTTAGTGCAGATTTATCTGGCTCTCCCCCAATATCGTGGACAAGGCTTGAAGACGTGGCTTGCTCGAATTGCCGTGAACAAGGCGATAGATTATAAGCGGAAAGCGCAGCGCAAGAAAGAGGTGCCTTCTGGCAGCAGCAGCGGCGCATATGATGTGGGGGGACAAGTACCCTGCACAGAGCCTGGAGCGACTGAGGATTCGGTGCTGCGCTCGGAGCGGGAGGAACGGGTACGTGAATTGATTGAGGAAATGCCCGGAGGCCACAGGAGAATCGTACAAGCCTTTTATCTAGAGGAGAAGAGCTACAAGGAGATCGCGGCCGAGGAGCAGGTGGAGCCCAAAACGGTTGAATCCCGAATCTATCGGGCCAAGCAATGGATGAGAAAGCATTGGAAGAAGGAGGAATGGTAATGCATCGCTCGTATGACTTATGGATCGCCTATATGGAGAATCGCCTGCCGGAGGCAGAGCGCGAGGAAGCGGAACGCCATTTATATGTCTGTGATGATTGCCTGGCTCTATATCTTCGTGTGGTGGATCAGCAGTCGGTTGCTTGGGAGGAGGAGCGGGCTAAGGCAGTCACTGCTGAGGTGATGGATACAATACAGAGTCAAGGGCAGTACAGTGGCGGCTCCAAGCGGCAAATGCAGCGTGAACGGCGCGGACGTCTTATCCATTATACGGTAGCGGCAAGCTTGACATTGCTGTTGATGTCATCGGGCGTATTCCAGCAGTTGATGAGCTATACGGAAAGCTGGCGCAATGCCTACGAGGTGGCTGATCAACAGAAGGTGCCAAATGCTGAGAGAGTTATGAAGCATGCTACGAGCCTGCTAGAGGGCTGGATGAAGCGGGCAAGTCATAATTAAGACATATTACTGGAGAAGGGGGAGTTATTTCATGTTTAGCAGTCCAATCGCCATATTCTTTTTGTCCTTTATACCCGGTCTGGGTCATTTTGCCGTGAATCGAAAATTCAGAGGCTTTGTATATAGCTTCTTGTGCTTTGGGATACTGGGGCTGAGTTTTTTAATTGCTGTATCGGAGGGTGAGGGGTCCATCTTCTATGCTGGGGTATTTGTAAGCTTCTTGTTCTGGATTATCAATATGCTGGACATCGTATTATATCTGTTCAGGCACCCGACGGGGCCTGAGGTGTATCAATATGGCGGTTATCCGCCCCCTCCGTCCGCGGTATCGTCGCAGGGGCATGGGGGCATGCACGGAGCTGACCCGGCGCAAGCATATCGGGGAGATCGACTCTACGAGCGGCAGCTCGCCAGTGAGCGGTTCATGATACTGTTGCTCTCGTTCATCCCTGGCCTGGGTCATCTGCATATGGGGTTGAAGCAGCGAGGACTGACGCTGCTGGTAGGGTTCTTCGGCATGCTGACGATGTTTTTCTTCTTGGCCGTTTACACGAGCCAGGATGGTTTTCTCGTGTTTCTCGGCGCATTGCCGATCATCTGGCTGTACGGGATGGTGGATGCGTCTTCGCTGATTACCAAAAAACAACGTGGCGAGCAACTGCAAGATATTACAATTCTGGAGGAGTGGGATCGGGAGCGGCAGAGCGGCAGGCGGAGCCGCCTGGTGGCAACCTTGCTGTCGATATTTCCGGGTGCGGGGCATATGTACCTAGGGCTGCAGCACCGCGGCCTGCAACTGATGGCCGGGTTTTTATTCTCCATCTACATTCTGGATACGCTGCGGCTGACGATGTTTCTGTTCATCGTACCGCTGATTTGGTGCTACTCGTTCTTTGACGGGCTGCAGCAGAGCTCACGCTATGAGGCATCCGGCGGGTTAGTAGCGGACGAGCCCATCATTGCCTGGCTGGGCAGTCGCAAGCGTTGGCTCGGTGCGGGGCTGATTATACTGGGCGTTTATTTCGTCTTTGATCAATTGATTATGCAGTTCTTGCCACATGAGATAAGGCAGACGTACCATTTATATATTGTGCGTGAATATTTGCAGTCGGGATTGGTGGCGGTACTTCTCATTGTCGGGGGGATCGTGCTGTTTCGCAGCGGCATCACACAGAAGAACACTCGGGAGGAGGGGGCTAAGCGCGGGCGCTTCGGCCGTTAGTGGTGCAGGGTGGCCGTGTGCAGGAGGGGAACCACATGCTTGCACAGCGCATATAGTGCTATAAAAAGGAGGTGGTCTGATGGTCTCCTTGTTTATGGCGATTGTGCTGTGTTATGCGCTGTCGGCTCTAGCGGTGCTGGTCATGCGCAGCGTAGGACGCAAGCGGCGGGAGGTGCGTCACTATGTGCTGCGCGGCGATAACCATGAGCTGCACATGGAGGGCTATATCCGCGCCATCCGCTGGTTTTCACTTGCTACCGGGGCTCCGGTTAAAATAACGGTGGTCGATGAAGGCTCCACCGATCAGACGGCAGCTATCGTACAAAAGCTGGCTCGCGAGGATCAAAGCATCAGGCTGCATCGAGCCGGGCAAGCCCAAGACCAGCCGGATGGAACGGACGGTTTCGGCTTGGCAGGTGAAGCAGGGATGGTGCAGGCTGCTGAGTTCAGTGACATACAGGCTTGCTGGTACCTGGGGCGGCTGCGAGCAGAGGGAATCATATCCGGCAATGAGCAGACAGTGCTCGTCGATCTTCGCCGCCCGGAGCAGTTGGTGAAGCTCCCGCAGCTGCCGGGTTAGGATTGACAGGGCGCTATCATGAAGTGTAGCACTTTGTACGAAGACACAGCTTGCGGCAGGTCGTGAATTGGAGGTTGGCGAGGCGGCTCTTATAGCGGCCATCTCGGCATATGTGAAGGTACAGACATTTACGAAATATTCATGCCAGGCGGGTATACCATAGCGGGTAAGATCACACCATGCGCAGCTCCCGGCGCGCGAGGTTGCGCTGTTTGACGGTGAGGCTGACCAGGGTTATACTGGGGATAGATATGGTGATGGAGTGAAGCACACATCCGTCGCGTCAATGACGCGCGGGGGTGTGCTTTTTTGGTGTTATCTTTGGTTTATGGACGTGCTGTTCGTTATATCGAATTGGGATGGATAGGGGGAAGCTGGCTATGGCGAGGAAGGAAGCGGATGACTCATGGAATGGTATGCTGCGCTGTGTATCATGTGAAGCGTGCAGGAGAGTAGGGGGACTTACAATTAAATCCTGTTTATTGGTTGGCGGGGAGGTGCGGGCTTGAAAGCTGTATTGTATGCAGCCGAGCTGGACGGAGGCCGCTGGGTGGCTGGCTGCGGCATCGATATGAACGTTGTTGCCTTATATACGTTGGATCTGGATTTCCGTCACGGGGTTGCTGAGCAGGAGCAGCAGGAAGCCGGGCGACGCGGGCGAATGCCGGTGCTGGCTTCCTGCCATCAGTTGCTCATTCTCGATGAGGAGCAGCCGCTTGGCCTTGTGCTGGAGGCTGCGTATAGCTGGAATGAGCAGCAGGGCAGGAGGCGCAGCAGTGCGGCACAGGCCTGCCGTGCGCTGGAGCAACTGCTGGTGGCGATAAGGCAGCAGCATCAACAGATGGGGAAGAGAGCGGAGCGAGGGGACGCCCGCGCGCTCGCGCGACTCGCAGATGCTGCGAGGCATGAGGAGGGCGGCCTCAAGGTATCTGAGGCCGGAGCAAGCTGGCGCCTGCTGCGCGCAGCGGCAGGCGAGGGCGCCGAGCGCGGGCAGCGCCGCGCTCAAGGGCACGCCTGGGCGGCAGCAGCAGCCGCTGTCGCCCAGGCGCTGCAGGGCCGTGCGCTGCTGCACCGCGAAGCGCACGCCCTGCTCGCCGCCGTGGCGGCCCCGCCCGCGGGCGCAAGCTGGGACGCGCTGCTCCAGCTTGCGGCCCTGCAGGGCCGCCTGCGGCTCGCCAGCGCCGTCGCCGCCGCCATAGCCGGGCGGCGGCGAGGCGCCCTGGCGCGAGCGCTGCCGCAGGCGCGCTCGCAGCTCCGCTGCCGACGCTGCGGCAGCGGGGCGGCGCGTATGCGCCGCACGCCATGCGCCGCGTGCGGGCGCATGTGCGCCTACTGCGAAGCGTGCCTCGGCATGGGCCGGGCACGCGAGTGCGAGCTGCTCGTGCTCGGCAGCGAAGCGCCCGGGCACGAGCCAGCGGCGACTGCCCCCGCCCATGCGGGATCGGGGGCTGCGCCGCAGGCGGTGTCGCAGCGGCAGCTTGCCGCGCGCTTGCGCCACTGGGGGCTGAGCCCGGCGCAGTTGGCTGCCGCCGGGGAGGCGCTGCGCTTCATTGAGGCGCAGCCAGAGGAGCGGCCGCGGCAAGGCGGCGCGCTCCGCGCCTGGCTGCGCCGCTTGGGCGGAGGCAGGGAGGATATGGGGAATGCGCCGCGTGAGTTCTTGCTGTGGGCGGTGACAGGAGCTGGCAAGACCGAGATGGTGTTCCCGCTGATCGAATCGGTTGTACAGCGGGGTGGTCGGGTGCTGCTGGCGACGCCGCGCCGGGATGTCGTGCTGGAGCTCGATCCGCGTATTCGCAAGGCTTTCCCGACCTGCTCGGTCGTTACGCTCTATGGCGGCAGCGGTCAGCGCTGGGAGCATGGGAATATTACGCTCTCCACGACCCACCAGCTATTCCGGTTCGAGGAAGCATTTGATCTGGTCATTATAGATGAGCTGGATGCCTTTCCATATCATCATGATCCTCAGCTCTACTATGCCGCGCGCAAGGCTGGACGAACAGAGGGATGCAGAATTCTGCTGTCCGCTACCCCGCCGGAGGAGCTGCAGCGTATGGTCAGGCGCGGTCGTCTTCCTCATGCCCGAGTGCCTGTCCGGTATCATCGCCACCCGCTGCCGGTGCCCGTGCTGCTGCGTTGCCCGGCGACAGCCGAATTGCTTCAGAAGCAACGTCTGCCCGTCAGGCTGCTCCACGCACTGCGCGGCTCGATTGCGCGTGGAGCACAGTTATTTGTATTCGTCGCTCAGATTAAGCATGTCGAGCCGCTGTGCCAGGTGCTCGCAGCTCATGAGCCTCAGCTCCGCATTGCAGGCACCTCGTCTGTCGACCCCCAGCGGACGGATAAGGTACAGGCCTTTCGCCGCACGGACATCCGGCTGCTGGTCACGACGACTATACTGGAGCGGGGCGTAACCGTCCCGCGCAGCGATGTGTTTATTCTGGATGCCGGGGCAGGGCTGTTCGATGCGGCCTCCCTCGTCCAGATGGCTGGCCGTGCCGGACGTTCGGGTGATGACCCGTTCGGCCGGGTATATCTGTGCAGCCCGGATGTCACCCGCTCCCAGGCTCAGGCGGTGCGCCAGATTCGGACGATGAACCGGATCGCCCGCAGGCGCGGGTATCTGCTGCCAGATACGGGAGGCCGCAAGCATGAATCCAATTGATCTGCTGCTGCGGCTGCTCAAGCCGGTGACAGCGGCTTGTCTGCTATGCGGCAGACCGGACAGGAGTGGGCAGCAGGTGGGCACTGAATTGCCGTCACATACCCGTTATGCTGCCAAATGGCTCTGTAGAACATGCACGATCACTCTGCCCTGGATTGAGCCGTGTGCGATTGCTTGCCACACCTGCGGGCGCGCTGTCTCTTGCCCGGATTGTCCGCGGGGGCTGTCCGACACTCTCATCCGCAGCCGCAGTGCCGTCCAGTATGACCCGTCGATGAAGGAATTGCTCGCCCGCTACAAATACGCCGGAGATGAGCAGCTCCTTCCACTGCTATCCGCCATGCTGTATCCGGTAGTTGAGGAGCTGACCGCCCATCTGCATCAGTTGCGCCATCCAGTCCCGGTCGACAGGCATGGTCGCCGCGGTTATAGATATAACGGGAGCCCAAGAACGCTGTTAATGAGTCGATATGCTGCCTTGCGCTCCCGGGCATCTGCTGTCTGGGATGCAGTCACATTCGTTCCGATCAGCAGCCAACGCGCGCAGGAGCGAGGCTTCAATCAGGCGCAGCAGTTGGCTGAGGCCGTTGCTGTGCGCTATGGGCTGGAGGCAGTGCCGCTGCTCTCCAGAGTGAGAGACAGTCAGCGGCAGAGCCATCAGACGCGTCACGGACGGATAGAGAATACGGCCAATTTATTTGTGGCGAACACGGAGCGGTTGCAGTCGGCAGCGGCTCGTGCAAGGGTAATCGGTGGAGCGAGTAGAGAGCAACCGATGACGATATTAATTGTCGATGACATCTATACAACGGGCAGCACCCTTCGCGCCTGTGCAGATGCGTTATCTGCTGCCGAAGCAATGAAGGGCGTGAGGGTGGAGGTGTATGGATTAACGTGGGCAAGGGCATAGCAGACTGTGACGGCGTGCCCTTGTCCCCTGTGTCTTATAGTGCTTATGTTTCACAAAGCCCGGTAATATGTATCGATATAGTGAGCCTCGGCGTTCATGTGACCAAGGTGTGACCGAGGAAGAACTCCATAGATACAGGGTACCTATCCGATCTTCTCGTGTAATGAAAATAAGAGTTGACAAAAACCTTAATATCACATATCTTAAATTTAAGATGATTTAATTCGAGATAAAGGAGGGAGCCAAATGAATAATACAACCAGCTCAGGCAGGTTCGTACAGCCACGAATGATGAGGCCGAATCCCTTCTTGCAGGTGTGGTTCTGTGCTGGCTGGGAGCCAACTTAGCGCCTTAGCAATGCAACACTACCGGCATATTATACAGAAGTATGGCATATATCTTAATTTAAAGAGTCTTTGATTAGTGATAATATAATTTCATATGGAGGAATGTAGACATGAGTATTGCATGGGGATTGTTCATTATTCGAATCGTAGTAGGGTTATTGTTCATCGGGCACGGAGCGCAGAAGCTGTTTGGCTGGTTCGGAGGCTATGGTCCGAAGGGAACTGGCGGCTGGCTGGAATCGATCGGAGTCAAGCCGGGTGTGGCGATGGCTGTTGTCGCCGGATTAATGGAGCTGCTGGGCGGACTGCTGTTTGCACTGGGATTGCTGACGCCGGTTGCCGCGGCGCTGATCATCGCAACGATGCTCGTCGCGATATTCAAAGTGCACGGAGCCAATGGCCTGTGGACAACAGCGAACGGCTATGAATACAATCTGGTGTTGATCGCTGTCGCGCTTGGGGTGGCTTTGGTGGGTGCTGGAGATTACTCGTTGGATGCACTGCTGAAATAACTCAGCTATAATAGTACGAAATGCTGCGCGAGCGTGTAGGGCAAGGGCTGGGATGAACCAGCCTGGCTCTGCTGGTCGGGCATCAGAGGGGATGCAGCGCAGGCTGGTGCTCCATTCGTTGTGTTCCATATCCTATGGCATTCCGCCGATTACAGAAAGGAAGTCGCCGATGATTTCGATAGACCCCGCCAGTGTGAGCACACGTGACAATTACAAGCTGCTCATCGGCAGCATAGCTCCCAGGCCGATTGCTATGGTAACTACTATGAACCGCGATGGCGTGCTTAACGCAGCGCCGTTCAGCTTCTTTAATATCGTAACCGCGAATCCGCCTATGGTCAGCATCGCTGTGCAGCGTAAGCCAGATGGTACACGCAAGGATACAGCAGCTAATGCGGTTGCAGGAGGAGAGTTCGTCGTGCACGTCGCCGATGAGGGCTATGGGGAGCAGATGAACAGGACGGCGGCCAGTATTCCTTCGGAGGAGAGCGAGGTGGAGCTGGCGGGCCTGACCCCCGTAGCAAGCTCGAAGATTAGGGTCCCTGGCATAGCTGAGGCGAAGGTTCGTATGGAATGTGTGCTGGAGCGGGTCGTGGAGCTTGGGGGAGATGAAGCAGGTGCACCGTCCTGCGATCTGCTGATCGGTCGCGTCGTCTGCTTTCATGTAGATGAGACAATCTATGAGGCAGGACGCATCGATGCCGCGGCCCTGCGTCCGTTAAGCCGACTGGCTGGCGACGATTACGCCAGGCTGGGCGAGCGGTTTACGATGGAACGGCCATTGTAATGTTGCTATTGTCTTGTTGTATTCGAGCTTCATGGGGCTGTCCACCGAGTCCCCCGAAAAAGGCTGGGCGAGAAAACATAAGGTTTTCCGTCCAGCCTTTCGTATGCTCGATCCAGGTTAACCCGTTATTACTGGTTGGCCTTTTTTTGCGTGCCGGATGCTGCCTGTATTGGCTGGCTTGCAGCGAGGCGGATGCCTGCTTGACATGTCCATGAGTGAGGTAGCTGTTGATTTTGTTAGGTACGGCCAGGTGGTCAGGAGCCTTATTCGCCAGGTTTGGAAGCATCGAGATGACAGGCTGCCCAAGCACATAGAGTCATAGCGAAATGTAAGGGATTACGGGGTCGAGCCAGTGCAATCGCGAACTTTAATTTTCCGTAGTGAAAAATTTGGATTTATCCGTTAAAATATAAGGTAACTTATTATATTCAGCCATGGTCAGCCGGAGAAGAAAAGGAGTTGGCGATAATGAATCTGGGTAACTGTCCCCGCTGCGGGAAGGTCTATCAATTAAATCTGCGGAATCTATGCTCTGCTTGTATAAAAGAACTTGACAAGGAATACGAGCGCTGCGCGGATTATCTGCGCAAATTTCCGGGCACCACTATTACCGAGCTATCCGAGAAGACGGAGGTCAGCACGCGGCAGATTACTCGCTTCATCCGCGAGGGGCGGATCTCGATTGTCAATGCGCCCAATATGTCCTACCCATGCGAGGTATGCGGTACGTTGATTCGGGATAGTAATATGTGCATGGACTGTAGACAACGGCTGGTGAAGGATGTCAACTCGCTGAAGGGTCATGATCAGGCCCGACTGGATGCAGCCAGACTGGGGAAAACGTACCAAACCGGCGAGTGAGGCGAGATTAGATGCTTGTCTGTCAGATGTAGTGGTCTGCCCTCAGTATAGCAGGACAGACAGGATGAGGATTACCATAAGGTGGACGGACGGATTGTGCATTCCACTATAAACTTTTATAAGCCCTATGCCGATATTACATCATAGTAATCATCGGCTATTTCTTTTTGTTGAACGGAGTGAGACTATGAAATTAAATGAAATCGGACGGATTGCAGGCATACAGAAATATGCGTCTGGCAACGGCCATCGGTCGGAGCAAGCTTCGCCGCCTCGCCGCAAGGATGAAGTGTCGATTTCACCGGAGGCGAAGGAGTTGCTGGAGTCGCAGCGAATGAATCAGGCCGAGCTGGCTCAGAGGCTGAGTGAGCTGAAAAGCTCGGTCTCTGCAGGCACGTATTCTGTAGATGCCGGCAAGCTTGCAGACAAGCTCTTGCCCTATTTGAAATCGCCATCAGAATAGCAGGCGTTGCAGGGTCTGGCTAATATATGCGGTAGGCGCGCAGCAGCGCGATGAATTTTCACTACGAGGAGAATGGACATGGACGAGGCTGTGCAAGTCATAGTCGATACGCTGGATGAGCTGGATGCTCTCCACCGCGAGCTGATTGCCTTGGGGCTGGAGAAGCGTGAAGCGATCCTGGCCAACGCTACAGATGGTGTAGCTGCGGCAACCAACCGTGAGACGAAGCTTATTGCGAAGGTGACAGAGCTGGATCGGCAGCGTCTGCTGGCTGTCGGCAGATACCTGGTGAAGCGTGGCATCTCGCCTACGGGAACCTTCCGTATGAGCCAACTCGTCCAGATGGTATACAAGGCAGAGGAGAAGCAGGCGCTGCAAGCGGCCTGTGAACGGCTGTCCGCCTCCTTGAACGAGCTGCAGGATGTGAATCAATTCAATCAGCAGATGATGAAGCTGAATCTGGAATACATCGCCCATTCACTGGATGTGATTGCCGGTCCGAGCGAGCAGGAGGCGACCTATCATCGCTCCTTGCAATCGGAGGGGTTCAAGCGATATAGCCAGTTCGATACAAAAGCCTAATGAAAGAGGTGTGAACCGATGAGATCGACGTTCCATGGCCTAGAGGTGTCCCGGCGGGGGATTGTAACCCAGCAGGCAGCGCTATACACGACAGGTCACAATATTTCCAATGCAAGCACAGAAGGATATTCCCGCCAGACCGTGAACATGGTGGCTGCACGCCCGCTCGAATCCTATGGGCTGATGCGCTCCAATGTGCCGGGACAGATGGGGATGGGGGTGGAATTCTCCTCGATCACCCGTATTCGCGAGAAGTTCCTGGACGACCAGTTCCGCAATGAGAACAAGGCGCTGGGCAACTATACGATGCAGAAGGATACGCTGGAGAAGCTGGAGAAGATCGTCAGTGAGCCGACAGATACGGGCTTCCGCACGGTGCTGAACGAGTTTTTCAATGCATGGTCCGACCTGAGCAAGACGCCCGAGAGCTCGGATAGCCGCAAGATCGTGCGCGAGCAGGCGCTGGCGCTGGCTGATTCGCTGAATCATACGTCGAAGCAACTGAATGACCTGAAGACGGACATCCAGACCAATATGAATATCAAGTTGCTGGACGTCAACTCGATGCTGGGCACCATCAGCCAGATGAACACCGAGATTACCCGTGTCGAGGGGCTAGGGGACAATGCGAATGATCTGCGTGATCAGCGCGACCTGCTGGTCGATCAGATCTCCAAAGTCATCAACATCAACGTGACGGAGCTGGCAAGCGGGTATCAGGTAACGATGGGCGGCAATGTGCTCGTCGAGGGCGGCGCTGTGCCGCAGGCGCTCACGATGGAGGGACTGGAGCAGGCCTTTACAGAGGGGACCTTCAATGATGGCGAGATGTATGGGCTGTTCGTGTCCCGCGACCGGTTTGTGGAGGGCTACATCAAGGATCTGGACAAGCTGGCCAACACGATTGCCAATGGCGATGTAGAGATTACATTGCCTGCTGGTACGCTGTTGCCCGATGGGGTAGTGCTGGATGGCCTTCCTGCCGGCACGCGCGAGATTACGGCAGATACGAAGGTTGTGGTCAAGGGACTGAACGGTCTGCATCAGCTTGGCTATACCTTGTCTGGCGAGCAGGGAATCCCGTTCTTCACCGATTCAAGCGGTGCGACCGCAGGATTAACAGCGGCCAATTTCTCCGTGAATCCGGCGATTGTGACTGATGCCTTCAAGATTGCTACGGCAATGAAGACCACGACCGATGAGGATGGCAATGTAAGCGCCGTAATCGGCAATAACTCGCTTGCTGTGCTGTTCTCCCAGACACGGGACGCCAAGTTTGAATTTGGCAGCAATGGAGTGGAGGACAAGAACACGCTGCAGGCCTTTTTCTCCTCTGTGGTGGGTCAGCTCGGGGTACAGACCAAGGAAGCGGTGCGTCAGACCTCCAATGCGCAGTCGCTCGTTGATCAGGTGGATGGACGGAGGCAGTCGGTAAGCGGCGTATCGCTTGACGAGGAGATGTCCAATCTGATCAAGTTCCAGCATGCCTATAACGCGGCTGCACGCAATATGACAACCATCGATGAGATGCTTGACCGCATTATTAACGGTATGGGCGTCGTCGGACGTTAAGAGAGGGCAGGTGAATAGTAGATGGCAATTCGTGTCACCCAATCGATGATGAATACGCAGCTACTTCGTAATGTATCTAATAATATGAACAAGATGAATACATTTCAGAACCAACTGTCGACAGGTCAGCGTATTAATGCGCCTTCGGATGATCCGGTAGGAATGACTTTCTCGATGCGTTACCGCAATGAGCTGTCCGGCAATTCGCAATATATCCGCAATGTCGATTCAGCGATCTCTCAGATCGAATATACGGATACGGCGCTCGCTCAGGCAGGAGAAGTCCTACAAAGAGCGCGTGAACTAATGGTGCAGGGAGCAAATGTTCAGCCGCAGTCTGCATATGACGCAATTAAGTTGGAAATCGGTCAGTTGTATGCACAGTTAGTAGAGGTAGGGAATAGCCAATTCAATGGCAAATATATGTTCAATGGGGAACAGACATCGACAGCCCCTTATCCGAAGTTGGCTATTGACGATATCTCCGGCGACTCTAGAGCACAGGATATAGCGACCGACACAGGGCAGATCAAGTACGAGCTGTCGCCAGGCATGGTGATGGCAGTCAATATTACAGGCTCTGAGGTTTTCGGCGAGCCCGTTACACCAGATAATGAAGCTACAAGTGACAATCTGTTCCATGTGCTGAAGCTGACCTATGATGCCTTGTCGGAAGGGGATTCCGCTAAGGTGTCCGAGCTAATCGGACGGCTCGACAGCCGAATGAATACGTTGCTGGAGAAGCGCTCCGAGATTGGCGCCCGAATGAATCGGGTGGAACTGATCCAGGAGCGGCTCAGTGACATCGAGTTGAATTTGACTGAACTGCAGTCCAAGACAGAGGATGCCGATCAAGCCTTCGTCATTACGAATCTTCAGATGGAGGAGAATGTGTATCAGGCATCGTTATCTGCGGGAGCCAAGCTGATTCGTCCAAGCTTGATCGATTTTCTCCGTTAATAGAGGATAGAGGATAGAGGAGGCCCCAGATGAACATTCCTCAGATTCAGATCAGGCAGGAATATGGCCGCATCGCAATTAACGCCGACAATGGGACACAAGAGATCGAACAGCCACGGCCGACAATGGAGATGCAACAGCGATCGGCCAAGCAGACGATTACGAGAAACAGGCGCGGTCTGGAGATCGATCAGGAGCGGGCATGGGATGCGCTCGCGCTAGGCAACAATCTGAAGGTGATGAGCAAAATCTACTCGATGGGCAAGGATATTGCCCTCAAGGGAATTGCGCGGAGAATCAGCGAGGGTAAGCAGCTAGGCGATCTGACGCGCGGCGGGAATGCGATTGCGGACATCTCCAAGGATTGGCGGGAGCGATTCCCGGAATTTGACTTCCGAGGCCCGGCCTCCAGCCTGAATGTAGACCTGAGCTACACGCAGGATGAGCTGAATATTGACGTCGAGCGGGGCGGTGTGGACATCGACGTTCAAGTCAATCGTCCGGTGCATCGCTATGAGCGCGGCAAGCTGGACATCTATATGCAGCAATGGCCGAGTATTAATATTACAGTAGATTTAACTGCATAAAGATGACAGCAGGAGAGGTAGACCGACGTATATCCCGGTGAGGCGTATACGCTTCGGTCTATCTTTGTGTAGAATGAGCATAAGGGAGGCGTATTGTGATGAAAGTGGAAACATCATGGCTGGGCGAGGTGGAGATTCCAGAGGAGGCGGTATATCGGTTCGAGCATGGCTTGCCGGGCTTCGAGAAGCTGCGGAGCTTCGCCTTGCTGGAGATGGAGGCTGAACGAAATATTCAACTTCTGCAGTCGCTTGACAACAAGGACATTTCGTTTCTTGTCAGCTCGCCCTTTATATTTTACCCAAGCTATGAATTCGAGCTTCCCGAGCCTGTACAGGAGGAGCTTCAAATTGAAGGGGAAAGGGATCTCATTATCCTCTGTATTTTGACAGTGCCCAATGATTTGGAGAAGGCGACGATTAATCTGCTGGCCCCAGTGATATTGAATCGCAAGTCAGGGCTTGGCAAACAATATATATTGCGTTCCAATGAATACAATTCCCGTCATCCGCTGCTCCAGCAGTCTGCGGACCGAGCGGAATAGGAGGCGGAAGCGATGCTTGTACTATCACGCAGGCTGGAAGAATCAATTATGATCGGAGAGCAGATCGAGATTGTCGTGCTGGGAATCGAGGGGGATACGGTGAAGATTGGCATCCGCGCGCCCCGGCAGGTGGATATATACCGCAAGGAGCTGTACATGTCCATTCAGGCCTCCAACCGCGAGGCGGCACAGGGACAGATGGCTCTTGGGCAACTGGCGAGCCTGCTCAATCCCTCGACGCAGGAGAAAGCGGAGGAAAAATAATTTTTGATAATTTCATTGAAAACTATAAACTAATCGACCGTATTGTCGATATATACATTAGCGCGGTAATTAGGGCGGCCGACCTATAGACCGAGGGCTTCCGCAAGGATGCGGAATACAATTTCAGGGAGGAAATTTTCATGCGTATTAATCACAATATCGCGGCACTGAACACTCATCGTCAACTGACTGGCAACAATGCAGCAGCAGGTAAATCTTTGGAGAAGCTGTCTTCCGGTCTTCGGATCAACCGTGCGGGCGACGATGCTGCGGGTCTGGCAATCTCCGAGAAAATGCGCGGACAAATCCGTGGTTTGGACATGGCTGCTAAAAACTCTCAAGATGGTATTTCTCTCATTCAAACTGCTGAAGGTGCGTTGAACGAGACCCACAGCATTCTGCAACGTATGCGTGAATTGGCTGTACAGTCTGCGAATGATACCAATACAGCAACCGACCGCTCCGAAATCCAAAAAGAAATTTCGCAGTTGGTTGACGAAATTGATCGTATCGGTAACAATACAGAATTCAATACTAAAAAGCTTCTAAATGGTGGTGCTTCTGTAGCAGCAACTGTGACCGGAGCTGCTGCATCTCAAGTTACTGTTAATGGCGGAACTGCTGATACTAAAGTTGGCGGAACTGTGACTATTACTGCATTTACAGCCGCGACTGCGGATACATCTTCTGCAACTACGGCCACGTTTGCTGACAAAAATGTAACTATGGCAGCCGGTAGTGCAATCACAATAAATGGAGTTTCTTTTACTTTTGACACTTCGCATACTGTTCAAAATGTATTGGACACAATAAATAATGCTGGTATTGGGGTGGAAGCTTCCCACACAGATGGTGCTGGCATTGTTTTCACATCTACGACGGTCGGTAGTAAATCTAATCTTACGATTTCTGGTTTGGCTGGTGGTTTTGCCGGAGCAGGTACTATTACCGAAGGTGCAGATGCTACTGTAACTCTCACAGGTACTCCTTCATATACTGCAGATGGAAACAAAATTACTATTCAAAGTGGAGATGCTAAAGGTCTGGAATTCTCCGTTTCAGGCGCATCAGGAGCTGCAACAATTTCTGTAACCTCCAACGGCGGACTCAATATGCATATTGGCGCTAATGAAAACCAAAATATGTATGTTTCGATTGGTGATATGCGTTCTGCTGCTCTGGGAATCAATAACATTGATGTTACAGATAAAACAAGTGCTAATAAGGCAATTACAACGATTCAAAAAGCAATTGAGACTGTATCTGGCGAACGTGCTAAGCTAGGTGCCTTCCAAAACCGTCTGGAGCACACGATCAACAACTTGGGTACATCTTCCGAGAACCTGACTGCTGCTGAATCCCGTATCCGTGATGTGGATATGGCGAAACAAATGATGGCCTTCACGAAGGACAACATCCTGACGCAAGCTGCTCAAGCGATGCTGGCTCAAGCGAACCAACAACCACAAGGCGTACTGCAATTGCTGCGTTAATCTTAACGCGTTATATGGGAACCTGGGGATTTTTCTCCGGGTTCCTTTTTTCTGTGAAAATAAATACGCTCGTTTGAATGATCTTCGTCTTGAAAAATGGCAATAGGATGCCCGATCCAACTTTTATGAAGTGAACGGGTTTAAAATCGAAATGATCCGTCTATGCTATTAAGTTAGCCCATCTGCGTGAGTGCTGTTGTCGGTCCGCCTTGTATGTACGCCTGCTTGTTTTTTAGCATGTGGTATGTAATGACAAGTATCTTTCGGGAGATTGCGATGCAGGCTTTCTTCTTTCCTCGCCGTGAAGCAATCTTCCAAAACTTTGTTGCCAAGACGGTATTTCGTGAGCGAGCGATTGCCCAGGACGCTTCGCATAGTGCCACTTTCGCATGAGGATTGCCTTTTACGCTCTTTGTACTTTTTTTTGCCCGCACTTTCGTGATTGCCAGGGGCTACCCCCGCCCAGGATGAAAGGTGGTCGGCTGTCGGGAATTGTTCCATATCGACCCCAATCTCTGCGATGTGTGCAGCAGCCGTCCGCTCGCTAACCCCCGGAATCGTCTGCAGCAATTCATACTCGGCACGGTAAGGTTTCAAATGAGCATGAATCTCGTCTTCAAGTCGTGCGATGGACTTCTCCAGATATTCAATGTGCTCCCAACAGTCTTTAATTAGACTCATCTGGTGAGGGGTAATCGTACCGAACAAGGAGTCGGCAACCTGAGCTTTCTTGTTCTTGATCGATCCTTTTACACAGGCATCGACATCTTCAGTATCCACGTAACCTTGACGGATCAAGTGCTGTAGCAGGTTGCGGCCCGAAACACCAAACACATCTGAAATGACAGTGCTTAGCTTGACGTTGCTCGCTTCCAGGTATTTCTGAATCCGGTTCTTTTCTGCAGTTAGGGAGCCGATACGTTTCTTCCGAAGCCGACATAGATCACGTAGTTCCCTTAGGTCCTCTGATGGAACAAAGCTTGGTTCAATCAAACCCACCCGAAGCAATTTTGCAATCCACTCCGCATCGCAAACATCCGTCTTGCGACCGGGAACATTCTTAATTCGTTGCGCATTGGCCAGCACGACGGTAAAGTAGCCCTCAAGAATGTTGTAGACGGGTTTCCAGTAGATCCCCGTGCTCTCCATCGCGACATGGGTAACGCCCTGAGCTTCAAGGAACTTGAGCAACTCGAATAGGTGCTTGGTCATCGTGCCAAACGTTCGAACTTCACTATGGATTTCACCTGTTGAGTCCGATGTCATCACACAAACGACGATGGTCTCTTGGTGAACGTCCATTCCTGCACAGCGTTCCAGCAATACTTCCATACTTTCCTGACCTCCATAACCGAAGTGCATGACGGCGGATGAATTCGAGCGTGAGCATTTTTCTGTTCGCGGTTCTCTAAATGGGCATTCAGAGCCAGCATAGGTTTGTACACAGAACTCATCCTCAACAGTTTATTTGTCGGGGTTTCACCACCATAAAAAGGAACGTGTTTCGCGTCATGTATTAACAGTATAGGAAGCAGGCACTTTCACTAAACTCACGCTATTTTCATGCTAGGTTTGCGAACGAGAGATCATGATTGTTTATTTGCGCTAATAGATTGAACAGTGCTTGCCGATATAGTAGATAATAAGTCTATATTAACGGCTGGAGGATGATTCGGGTATGAGTATTCAGAGTTCATTTCCAGGCTCTGCCTTTCCGGGCGGCAGTTCCTTGAATCCAGTGGATAGCAGCCCTGCCGAGCCCAAGACGGTCAATTTTTCCTCGACAGTATCCAATGTGAATGAACTGAAGCAGGCGGAGCTTCGTGGCGAGAAGATAACCATTAGTGATGAACAAGCTGTTCGAGCGCTCGAACGGGCGATCAAGGCTCTACAGGGCCGGACAACCTCACTAGAGTTCTCCGTCCACGAGACGACGAAGATGATTGCGGTGAAGGTGAAGGACGTGGATACGGGAGAGGTGATCCGCGAGATTCCTCCAGAGAAGACGCTGGATCTGGTAGCCAAGCTATGGGAAGTTTCCGGCATCTTTGTGGACGAGAAGCGGTAAGAAGTGTACTAGAACGACTATGATTGGGAGGTTATGACATGGCAGTGACAGGAGCAACGGCACGGTACACCGGACTGGCATCTGGACTGGATACCGATGAAATTATTAAGAAGATGATGACTGCGAATCGCGCGCCGCTTAATAAGCTGAAGCAACAAAAGCAGATGCTGGAGTGGAGAAGGGATGAATATCGTAGCTTCAATATGAAGTTTTTTGACTTTAAGTCTGCAGCTAATGACATGAAACGGTCATCTACTTTTTTGGCTAAGACTGTATCGTCCTCCAACGATAAGTTTGTTACTGGCACCGGTACTGCCGATGCAGTGGTGGGTCAGCATAAGATCAAGATTGATCGTCTGGCTGAGTCGGCATCTATTCGAACCGGAGAACTGGAAGCGATCCAAGGGAGAAGAACAACGCTGAAAAGTCTGGGTATCGAACCAGCCAGTGCTGGCGAGAAAATCAAAATCTCCATCGGTGGTGAGAAAGGGAGCGCTACGATCGAATTGGCTGAGACGGCAACCATAGGGGAGCTTGTTGCGGCGATCTCTAATCAGTCTCCTGCTACAGGTGTGAAAGCCACGTATGACGAGTCCTTGAATCGCCTGTTTCTCAGTTCCTCTGGCTCGGGCAACCAGTCTGCGATCACGTTGAGCGACAATCTGAAGTCATTGTTTACGGAGACGACCTTTCAGACATTTGAAAATGGCAGCAAAAAACTAAAGAGCACGGACAAGCTTGAGGCCAATGGCGAGTTCAATCTCAAGGTTGACGGGAAAGAACTCAAATTCAATGTGACTACCGAAACTACAGTGGCACAGTTGGTGAAGAAGATTAATGAGAATACAGAGGGCGGAGTCGGTACAGGTGTATCAGCCGTGCTAGATAGCGCCGGGAAGCTGTCCCTTGTCCGTGACAATGGGGGTACGATTGACCTGAGTGGCACAGACAGTACTCTCCTGACTAATCTTGGTCTTAATACGAGAACTGCTGTGAGTGGTGTCACTGGAACCGATGCCAAAGTACAGTACAATGGAATTACGCAATATTATAACTCTAATAACTTTCAGATTGCCGGTATCAACTTTGTAGCCAAGCAGCAGGGGACCGAAGAGGTTACGATTGGGGTTGCCAAGGATGTGGATACAGTCTTCGAGAAGATTAAAGGATTCATTGACAAATATAATGAGCTGATCGCAACAGTGAATTCCAAGCTGGATGAAAAGCGATACCGCGATTTTGCGCCACTGACAGACGAACAGCGTGAAGATATGAAAGAGGAAGAAATTAAAAAGTGGGAAGAAAAGGCCAAGAGTGGCATACTGCGCAGTGACCCGCTGTTAAACAACGCTCTTGTGTCGATGCGCAATGGGTTATCCAATGCGGTCACTGGTCTTGGTGAAGGAGCTTTGAAGGCTCTGGGTGAAATTGGAATATCAAGTGCCTTAGTTCAAGGTAAGTCTATAACTGGCTCCTATTTGGACCAAGGGAAGCTCTTTATCGATGAGGATAAGCTCAAGCAAGCGATCTCGGACAATCCGGATCAAATCTATGCCCTGTTCACCAGGGATGACGGGAACAAGAATACCACCGAAGGAGACGGTTTGCTTACCCGAATTACAGAATCGATTGACATCATATATGGTAAGATTCGTGACAAGGCAGGTCTAACCAATATGAATGAAGATGACTATGCGATGGGTAAAGAGCTCAAAACCATGAATAAGCGTCTTACAGCACTTCAGACTCGCATGAAGGATCTCGAAACCCGCTATTACAAGCAATTCACAACGCTTGAGACCTATCTCAACAAAATGAACTCTCAGAGCGCTTGGCTTACTCAGCAATTTTCTTCCTAAGGAGGCAATACATCATGCAACTGCAGCAGCGTAATAAATATTTGGAGACTACGATACAGACCGCTTCACCGGCGCAATTGCTTATTATGCTCTATGACGGCGCGATTCGGAATTGCCGGGCAGGCATTGAAGCCATCAAGGGGCATCGAATCGAGGAGGCCAACACCCATATCCAGAAGTGCCAGGATATTATTAGTGAATTTACGATCACATTGGATCGCACCTCTCCGATTGCAGACAATCTGCTGCAGTTGTATGATTACTTCAACCGGCAGCTTACAGAGGCGAATATTCGCCAGAATCCGGAGCCGGCTGAGGAGATTCTTAATCTTCTGGTCGAGATGAAAGAAACGTGGATGCAGGCGGCCAGGCAGCTTAGCCAGTCAACCCCGACAGGAGCCGGACATGGAAGCTACTCTCCAACAACTCGCACAACTGTCGTCTGAGCTGGCGGAAGGGCTGGAGTCGAGAGAACCTGAGGAGCTAGAGGAATATATGCTGCAGCGCAGCCGTCTGTTTCAGCAACTGATGGATTGGGTGCCCACAGCCGCTGAGAAGGTGCGCCATAAGGAGCTGGTTGCTCATATTTTGGAGCTGGATAAGCAGATCGCCAGTCGGATGGAACAGCTTCGCGATGAGGCGGAGACCGAGCTGAATAAAATATCACATGGACGCACCGTCAAGAATACGTATGATGCTTCGCCGCAGTACTATGATAGCCAGTTTTTTGACAAACGAAAATGATCGAAAAAAAGGGGCATTTGTCGAATGTCCCTTTTTCTTATCGGAAATGTCGAATTAAGTTGAATTCGCTTACAAAATAGTGTTTGACTTTTGTATGACACCGTTGTATATTCAAATTGTGGGCCATATTCATGCGATCTCACAGCTATATGATGATGAAGGGAATGTTCTGAATGCAAGGTAAAGTAAAATGGTTTAATGCTGAGAAGGGTTATGGTTTTATCGAGACTGAGCAAGGCAGCGACGTTTTTGTTCATTTCTCTGCCATCCAATCCGAAGGCTTCAAAACCCTTGAAGAAGGCCAATCGGTCGAATTCGACATCGTAGAAGGCGCTCGCGGTCCACAAGCTGCTAACGTAGTTAAACTGTAACATCCACTGCGGATACCATTTGTAGCTGCACGCATATACGACAGACGCCGCTCGATAGACAGCAAGGAATGTGTGGCGTGTGACAATATAAGCTATTATAAGCATACCACTTATATACTCTTATATTACAAGCTGAACCCCTGGACTCCAGGGGTTTTTTGTGCATCTCTTTTTGTGCAACTCGTAAAAAATCTTGCGATACCCCTGTAGTTCCCGCCAAGGAGCGAGCGTCTTAGGAGGCTTTGGTCTTATGTGTTCGCGGCTCTCTGAGGATTGTTGCAGCAAATAGAAAACGGTATAATATATGTAACAGAAGGGAGGTGCGCCGAAGATGGAGGAGGAAGAAACAGCGTCAAGTCATCCGCATCACGACACCTCGTATCGATATTTGCTATCGAGCAAGAAGCTGTTCGTGGAGCTGCTGCGCACCTTCGTAGACAACGGTTGGTTAAAGACGGTGACGGAAGAGGAAGTGGAGGAGATTCCGCATTCGTTCGTGCTGCCGGACTTCAAGCGGAAGGAAGCGGATCTGGTCTACCGAGTGAAGCTGAACGGTCAGGATGTCGTCTTCTATCTGCTGCTGGAGCTGCAGTCGAGTGTGGACTACCGGATGGCGTACCGACTGCTGCTCTATCAGGTGGAGATCTGGCGGTATCTGCAGCATCATGAAGCGTACTCGCCAGAGAATCGGAAGAGCTTCAGGCTGCCGCCGATCGTGCCGCTGGTGCTGTACAATGGGCAGCAGAGCTGGACGGCGAAGCGGGAATTTCGCCAGTTGCTGGAGACAGAAGGGTGGTTCGGGCCGGAGCTGCTGAATTTTGAATATCTGCTCATAGATGTGGCACGTTATACGGATGAGGATCTGCTGTCG
>Ga0160502_100403_pt1 | contig 32891 bp, 32 predicted proteins | sample DIDnMG_14_FD_108237 | JGI IMG/M metagenome (GOLD analysis project Ga0160502, IMG submission 108237) | Enriched soil microbial communities from UW Madison campus, WI, USA - DID2933_E24_Xylan MG | ecosystem: Environmental > Terrestrial > Soil > Unclassified | place: USA: Madison, Wisconsin... | reverse complement strand
TCAATTACGCTATCTTTGCACTTTGAATTTTTACAATGGAAAAGATTATTGAAGAAAGCAAACAGGGCGAAAGTCTTGTTTTAGAAAATAAACCTGAGAATACTAAAAAACTATTTATAGAAAGTTACGGTTGTGCGATGAACTTTTCGGACAGTGAAGTCGTAGCTTCCATTTTATCTGACGGTGGTTACAACACTACTTCGGTTTTAGAAGAAGCCGATTTGGTTTTGGTAAACACTTGCTCGATTCGTGACAAAGCGGAACAAACAATTCGTAAACGTCTTGAAAAATATAATGCCGTAAAACGTACGAACCCAAAAATGAAAGTGGGTGTTTTAGGCTGTATGGCCGAACGTTTGAAAAGCCAATTTTTAGAAGAAGAAAAAATCGTTGACTTAGTTGTTGGTCCAGATGCTTATAAAGATCTTCCAAATTTATTAGCTGAAGTTGAAGAAGGACGCGATGCTATTAATGTGATTTTATCGAAAGAAGAAACATACGGAGATATTTCGCCAGTTCGTTTAATGAGTAACGGAATCACAGCTTTGGTATCAATCACTCGTGGATGCGATAATATGTGTACGTTTTGTGTTGTCCCTTTTACACGCGGACGCGAAAGAAGTCGTGAACCGCAAAGTATCATGGCTGAAATTCAGGATTTATGGAGCAAAGGTTTTAAAGAAATTACACTTTTAGGGCAAAATGTTGACAGTTACCTTTGGTACGGAGGCGGTTTGAAAAAAGATTTTGTAAACGCTTCTGAAATGCAAAAAGCAACTGCTGTTGATTTTGACCAATTATTAGAAATGGTTGCAGTTGGTTTCCCAAAAATGCGTATTCGTTTTTCGACTTCAAATCCGCAGGATATGCACGAAAGTATTTTGCATGTTATAGCAAAATATCCAAATATCTGTAAACACATTCACTTGCCAGTTCAATCTGGAAGCAATAGAATTTTGAAAGAAATGAATCGTCTGCACACTCGCGAAGAATATATGGCTTTGATTGATAAAATTAGAGCGATTGTTCCTGATGCTTCAATTTCGCAAGATATGATTGCTGGTTTCCCAACAGAAACGGAAGAAGATCATCAAGACACAATGAGTTTAATGGAATACGTAAAATATAATTTCGGTTATATGTATTCGTATTCTGAACGTCCTGGAACTCTTGCTGGAAGAAAAATGAAGGATGATGTTGAAGAAGAAACCAAAGCAAGAAGATTACAAGAAATTGTCGATTTACAGCAAAAACACGCTTGGTTTAGAAGCGAGGAATTTGTTGGAAAAACAGTTGAAGTTTTAGTTGAGAAAGTTTCTAAGAAATCAAAAGACGAATTCTCAGGAAGAAATTCTCAAAGTATTACAGTTGTTTTTCCAAAAGAAAATTACAAAATTGGAGATTTCGTAAACGTAAAAATCACAAGCTGTACCAGCGGAACTTTAAAAGGTGAAGCGGTTGGATTGAGTGAAATGAATTAAAATTGTTTGAAGTTTCAGGTTTCAAGTTTCAGGTTATTTCTGTAACTTCAAACTTGAAACAAAATTATAAGCCAAATTTTAAAGTTTTAAGGTCAAAGTTGTAAAACCTGAAACCTGAAACAAAAAAACTTGAAACAAAAAACTATGGAAACAGTTCAAGCAATAAAACAACGATTTGAGATTATTGGAAATGATCCGAAATTAAATCGTGCCATTGAAAAAGCCATTCAGGTTGCTCCAACTGATATTTCGGTTATGGTAACTGGGGAAAGTGGTGTTGGTAAAGAAAATATTCCTAGAATTATACATTCGCTTTCGCACAGAAAGCATGGTAAATATATTGCCGTAAACTGCGGTGCAATTCCGGAAGGAACAATTGATAGTGAACTTTTTGGACACGAAAAAGGAGCTTTTACAGGTGCAACAAGCACACGTGAAGGTTATTTTGAAGTGGCCGACGGCGGAACAATCTTCTTAGATGAAGTTGGAGAATTACCATTAACAACTCAAGTAAGATTGCTTCGTGTTTTGGAAAATGGTGAGTTTATAAAAGTAGGTTCGTCTCAGGTTCAAAAAACAAATGTTCGTATCGTTGCAGCAACAAACGTGAATTTATTTAATGCTATTGAAAAAGGTAAATTCCGTGAAGATTTGTATTATCGTTTAAGTACTGTAGAAATTACTTTACCGCCTTTACGAGAAAGAAATGATGATATTCATTTATTGTTCAGAAAATTTGTAGCCGATTTTGCTCATAAATATAAAATGCCACCTTTAAGACTGGACGATGATGCTGTTCAGCTTTTACAGAAATTTAGATGGAGTGGAAATATTCGTCAACTTCGAAATGTGGCTGAACAGATTTCTGTTTTAGAAACCAATCGCGATATCACTCTGGCAACTTTAAAATCGTATTTACCTGCTGAAGGAAGCAATTTGCCATCTGTTATCAACGACAGTAAAAAAGAAAGCGATTTCAGTACAGAAAGAGACATATTATATAAAGTCCTTTTTGATATGAAAAGCGATTTGAACGATTTGAAAAAACTGACTTTGGAATTGATGAAAAATGGCACTTCTAAAGTACAAGATATTAATCCGAATTTGATTCAGAAAATTTACGGAAACCAGCAAAACGACAGCGAAATTGATTTTGAAGAAGAACCAAGAACAGCTGTTATGACAACTCCCGCGGTTCGTGAAGAAAATTATCAAATGCAAGACGATAATTATTTATTTGCCGAAACTATTGAGGAAGAAGAAATTTTACGTTTGGAACAAAAAGAAATCGAAATGATCAAAAAATCATTAGAAAAAAACAAAGGGAAACGTAAAGCTGCTGCAGATGAATTAGGTATTTCTGAAAGAACTTTATACCGAAAAATCAAACAATTCGATTTATAAAAATAATTAAATTACAATTTTTAAATTCCAAATTCCAATCATTATATTTGGCCAGATTTGGAATTTTAAAACCATTGGAATTTTTCCAACAAACATTATGAAAAAAATATATTCTCTTTTCGCATTCTTAAGTCTTTTCATGTTGAGTGGCTGTGGATATTACAACTTTACAGGAAGAACTGGACAAATTGATGCAAAGACTTTTCAGGTTAATTTCTTCCAGAATAATGCTGATTTAGTTGAACCAGGTATTGACCGAACCTTTACTTTGGCTTTGCAGGATTTGATTATGAATCAAACCAACCTAAACTTAGTAAGTAATGGCGGAGATCTAGTTTACGAAGGAGAAATTACAGATTACAGAATTACTCCAATGACAGCAACTGCAGATCAGCAGGCTGCTCAAAACCGTTTATCTATTCGTGTCAATGTACGATTTATGAATAAAAAGAAAGAAACGGACGATTTTGAAAAATCTTTTGAATTCTATTATGACTTTGCCGGAACATCTTTGCCGACAGGATCAGTTTTAAATACAGCTATCACAACGATTTTTGAAAGAATTACACAGGATATCTTTAATGAATCATTGGCAAAATGGTAATTTGTTTGCTGAGTCGTTTAATCGTAAAACCGTTTAATCGATTAAACAGTTAGACAAAAACAAAAAGCGAATAAACGATTAAACAAATAAACGATTAAACAAAAAATAAATGAACGTTACCGATTATACCTACTTAATGAATAAACCCGATGCTATTACAGAAAAGCAGGCGGATGCATTAGGAAGTGTTTTGAATGAATTTCCATATTTTCAAAGTGCGCGAGCATTGCGATTAAAAGGACTTTATAATCAAAACAGTTTTAAGTATAATTATGCGTTGAAGGTAGCTGCTGCACATACATCTGATCGTTCAGTTTTGTTTGATTTCATTACTTCAGAAGCGTTTACTTCTATCCAAAATGATTTCTACGAACAAAAACTGAGAGATCTTCTTGAAATTACTGTTTTCGATAGTGAGATAATTTCTACCGAACAAATTCAGAAAGCGCTTGAAGTAAAACCTGATGCAGTTGAAGAATCAATTTCAGTTTCTATTCAAGAGCCTGAAACTCCTTCTAGACCAGAACCTGTAAAGGTTGAAGAAATAGAAATGCCAGAAATTGATCTATCGATTTTTAATGCATTGAAAAAAGCTCAGACAGTAGTTTTTGAAGAACCAGTAAAAATTGAAGAACCAAAAACTCTTCCTATAATTGACGAATCCATTTTTGCAACTCTTAAAGAAGCCCAATCGGTAACTTATGAAAAACCGATCGCTGAAGAGGAAAAGAAAATTGATCCAATTGAACAACCTATTATTGATTCTGTAAAAGAAACCCAAACCGTTTCGTTTATTGAACCAACAGAAACAGAAGAACCTAAAATTGATCGCATTGAAAATTCTATTTTAAGTTCTATAAAAGTTTCTGAAACTCCTTCAGCACCAGAAGCTATAGAACCTGTAAAAACGGAAGAGCCTAAAATTAATTCAGCGATTGAACGTTCTATTCTGAATTCAATTAAAGAAGCAGAAGCTGCAATTCCTGAAGAACCAATAAAAGCTGACGAACCAGAAGCTGAACTTATAATTGAAGAACCAATTTTAAATTCGGTTGAAGAAGACGAAGACGATAGTGTTATTGAAGAAATGATCATTCCAGAATTTAAAATGAATTCTGTTGAACGATCTATACTTTCTTCTATCAAAGAAGCTGAAGCAAAAAAATCCGAAGAACCAAAAGAAGAGATTCAAGAGGTTATCAAAACTGAGGAAAAAGAAGAAGAAGAAATCGAAGAAGAAAATGAAGAGCCGATTGAAGAAATAATCGAAGAGGAAGAACTTAATGATCCTGCAAAAACCGCTGCGGAACATTTAGAAATTGGAAAACCTTTAGATTTTTCTCTTAGAGAAAAACATTCCTTTCAAGAATGGCTACAATTATCTAGAACAGAACCAATTGATCGTTCGAATGACGCTTCTTCAGAAGAAAAAATTGAAAAAACTGCTGCTGAAATAGAAAAAGAAGAGAAGTTAGCTATAGAAGAGAAGCAAAAGAAGGCTGAAATTATCGATAAGTTTATAGAAAACAATCCGAAAATCTCGCCAATAAAACCTGGAAATAACACCCCAGCAGTTCAAATTGAGAGCCCAATAGAAGACAATTCTTATTTGATGACCGAGACTTTGGCCAGAGTATATCTGGAACAAAAGAAATATACAAAGGCAATTCAGGCATATGAAATATTAATTTTGAAATATCCAGAAAAAATTACTTTCTTTGCAGACCGCATATCGGATATAAAGATTTTACAACAAAATAACAATAACAATAATTAAGTAATGAGCACATTTTCAATTTTTTTAGTTTTAATTACAATAGTTTGTTTTCTATTGATCGTAGTTATCATGGTACAAAACCCTAAAGGAGGCGGATTGTCTTCTACTATCAGCGGAACGCAGATGTTAGGTGGAGTACAAAAAACAACTGACTTTTTAGATAAAAGTACTTGGACTTTAGCTACTGTTTTAATTGTGTTAATTTTACTTTCAAGCTTAAGCTTCTCTGGATCTTTAAGCGATACAGAATCTAAAATCATTGATAAAACTGAAGCTCCTGTAAATACACCAGCAGCTCCAGCACAAGGAACTACTCCTGCTCCTGCTACACCAGCACCTGCAGCAAAATAATAGTAGCTCGATATAAAATCTAATGCCAGCCTGTCAAAGCTGGCATTTTTTTTAAGAAATAATGTCAGTTTTACTAGCATGGCACAATTTCTGAAAGTTTATAGAACAGAAAAAAAACGTATAACTTATAATAATATAAAATCATGGCTTTAAACATTAAACCGCTTTCAGACCGCGTACTTATTGAGCCTGTTGCAGCTGAAACTAAAACTGCCTCAGGTATTTTTATTCCAGATACTGCCAAAGAGAAACCACAAAAAGGAACTGTAGTTGCAGTAGGAAACGGTACTAAAGATCACACAATGACTGTAAAAGTTGGAGATACTGTTCTTTATGGTAAATATGCAGGAACCGAGTTAAAACTGGAAGGCACTGATTACCTAATCATGCGCGAGGATGATATTTTAGCAATTATTTAATTGCTGTAAGCTTTAAGCAGTAAGCTATAGGCTTTTTTAAAAGCTTAAAGCATATTGCATAAAGCCTAAAGCAAGAACAAAAATGAGAGATTTTAAAAAATACGACATTTGGCAGCTGAGCCATTCTTTAACTTTAGAAATCTATAAATTAACATCTCTTTTTCCAAAAGAGGAATTATACGGATTAACAAGTCAGATAAGAAGGGCATCATCCTCAATTCCAACAAACATTAGTGAAGGATGTGGAAGAAGTAGTGACAAAGAGTTTAATCAATTTCTCAACATCGCTTTGGGTTCTGCTAATGAAACAGAATATTTATTGATTTTAGCTAAAGATTTACAATATCTAAGCAACGAAATTGCTGAGAGCCAATTGGAAAAAATCAATAATATAAAAAGCAAAATTTACAAATTAAAGCAAGTATTAAGTCAGCAATAGACTCTAGCTTTAAGCAATAAGCTTTCAAAAAAACGTAAAGCTTAAAGCAAATAAAAAAATATTAACTCAGCAGTAGAAAAAGCCTTAAGCTTAAAGCCTACTGCCTAAAGCAATTTAAAAAATGGCAAAAGATATAAAATTTGATATTGAAGCACGTGACGGATTAAAACGTGGTGTTGATGCATTAGCAAATGCTGTAAAAGTAACTCTTGGACCAAAAGGTCGTAACGTAATTATCGGAAAATCATTTGGTGGGCCAACTGTTACTAAAGATGGTGTTTCTGTTGCAAAAGAAATCGAATTAAAAGACCCATTAGAAAATATGGGCGCACAAATGGTTAAAGAAGTTGCTTCTAAAACCAATGATTTAGCTGGAGACGGAACTACAACTGCTACAGTTTTAGCACAAGCTATCGTAAAAGAAGGTTTGAAAAACGTTGCTGCGGGTGCAAATCCAATGGACTTGAAACGTGGTATCGACAAAGCGGTTGAAACTATTGTTGCTGACTTAGCAAAACAAGCTAAAGTTGTTGGAAGTGATTCTGACAAAATCAAACAAATTGCTTCTATCTCTGCTAACAATGACGAAGTTATTGGTGAATTAATCGCTACAGCTTTCGCTAAAGTTGGAAAAGAAGGTGTAATTACAGTTGAAGAAGCTAAAGGAACTGATACTTTCGTTGACGTTGTTGAAGGAATGCAGTTTGACAGAGGATATCTTTCTCCTTACTTTGTAACAAATCCAGAGAAAATGGAAGTTGAATTAGATTCTCCTTACATTTTATTATACGACAAAAAAGTATCTTCTTTAAAAGAATTACTTCCAGTTTTAGAGCCAGTTGCTCAATCAGGAAAACCATTATTGATTATTGCTGAAGATGTTGACGGTGAAGCTCTTTCTACATTAGTAGTAAACAAATTAAGAGGTGCTCTTAAAATTGCTGCTGTAAAAGCTCCAGGTTTTGGAGACAGAAGAAAAGCAATGTTAGAAGACATCGCAATCTTAACTGGCGGAACTGTAATTTCTGAAGAAAGAGGTTATACTCTTGAAAATACAACTATCGAAATGTTAGGAAACGCAAAAAGAGTTTCTATCGATAAAGACAATACAACTATCGTAAGCGGTGCTGGTGAAGCTGATATCATCAAAAACCGTGTAAACCAAATTAAAGGTCAGATGGAAACTACTACATCTGATTACGATAAAGAAAAATTACAAGAGCGTTTGGCTAAATTAGCTGGTGGTGTTGCAGTTCTTTATGTTGGTGCAGCTTCTGAAGTTGAAATGAAAGAGAAAAAAGACAGAGTTGATGACGCTTTACATGCTACTCGCGCTGCTGTAGAAGAAGGAATCGTTGCTGGTGGTGGTGTTGCTTTATTAAGAGCTAAACTTGCTTTAGCTGACTTAAAAGCGGATAACGCTGATGAAGCTACTGGAATCCAAATCGTTTCTCGCGCTGTTGAAGCTCCATTAAGAACTATCGTTGAAAATGCTGGTCTTGAAGGTTCTGTTGTTGTGGCTAAAGTAGCTGAAGGTTCAGGAGATTTTGGATACAATGCAAAAACTGACGAATATGTAGATATGCTTAAAGCTGGAATTATCGATCCTAAAAAAGTAACTCGTGTAGCTCTTGAAAACGCTGCATCTGTTTCTGGAATGATCTTAACTACAGAATGTGCATTAATTGATATTAAAGAAGAAAACGCTGGCGGAATGCCAATGGGAGGCGGAATGCCAGGAATGATGTAATTCATTCTCTTCTTAAAACTTAAAAGCGCCAGATAAGAATCTGGCGCTTTTTTTTTATAGCCACGAATTCACGAATTATTTTTTCAAATCTGTGTGTTTATTTATTTGCCACAGATTAAAAAGATTACACAGATTATAATCTTTTTAATCTGTGGTTAATAAAAATATAGATAAAGATTATAAAAAAATAATTCGTGAATTACTTCGTCTATTCCCTTCGGTCGGGTCGTGGCTATCTTTTTTATTTAACATTCTCTTTTTCTTTAAAAAATCTGTTATCTCTACCTTTGCAGTTCTATTTAAAATTGCACAATGAGAAAATTCACAACTCACTTTTTATCTTTTACATTTTTACTTCTTACTACTTTTTTACAAGCCCAAAATAGCAAAGAGAATTATGTTGTTTTAATTTCGATGGATGGATTTCGCTGGGATTACGGCAAAATGTATAATCTTCCGAATTTAAAGCAGATTGAAAAAGAAGGCGTTCATGCCAAATCAATGAAACCATCTTACCCAAGTAAAACTTTTCCAAATCATTATTCTATTGTAACGGGACTTTATCCAGATCATCACGGAATTATCAATAACGTTTTTTATGACGCTTCTTTAAATCAGTCTTTTTCATTGTCAAGCAACGCAAAAAATGATTCTCGTTTTTATGGCGGAAATCCGATTTGGAATTTAGCCGAACAACAAGGCGTAAAAACAGCTTCTTTCTTTTGGCCAGGTTCTGATATTGACAAAAGAAATCCGAGTTATTTCAAAAATTACGATGGTAAAGTTCCATACGGAGCGAGAATCGATACCGTTATGAAATGGCTACAGCTTCCAGAAAAACAAAGACCTCATTTGGTTACTTTATATTTTGACGAACCAGATCATACGGGTCATAATTTTGGTCCGCTTTCGCCAGAAACTCAAAAAACAGTAATCAAAATGGATTCCATTATGGGAGAAATATCTAGAAGATTAGATCAATTGCCTATTGGAAAACAAATTAATTTAATCATTGTTTCTGACCACGGAATGGCCAATATCAGTAATGATAGAAAAGTAGCCGTTCTAGATTACTTAAAACCAGAATGGCTGGGTTACAAAGATGTTGTTAACCCAATTATGAGTTTGCAGGCAAAATCGGGTTATCAAGATTCTATTGCCAATGCTTTGAAAAAAGTGCCTCATATTAAATTCTGGAAATCGACCGAAGTTCCAAAAAGATTACATTATGGAACAAATCCACGTGTGCATGATTTTGTTATTGAAGCCGATAAAGGATGGAGTTTAGTAAGCAAAGAAAGCACACATATAAACGGCGGAACTCATGGTTATGATAATAATGAAAAAGATATGCATGCCATTTTTTATGCAAAAGGTCCTGCTTTTAAAGTCAATAAAAAAGTAAAAACCTTTCAGAATGTTTCGGTTTATCCTTTAATTGCTCATATTTTAGGTTTACAAATTGGAGAAATTGATGGAAAATTGAGTGATGTTGAGGATTCGCTGCGCTAAATTAGATAATGTGGCAATTTGATAATTAGATAAATTTTGAATTGGAATAGCTCAATATATTGAATTGCCTCCAGCTTTAGCTGGAGGTCTACATATTTAAACATCTTCAAAGGCTTTAGCCAAACCGAAAAGTTTGGCTAAAGCCTTTTTCTTATACACTTTTTATTCCTCCAGCTAAAGCTGGAGGCAATTCATTATACAATAAAGCTATACAAAAACAAACCCGACAGGTTTTAAAAACCTGTCGGGTTTAACTTTTGAGATACTTTGCGCAGACGCACAGCAGTGCGTCTCTACAGAAAATCGATTTGAATTAATTCACAATTAATAATTTACAATTAACAATTATCAAGACACCACCTTATACGTCGGATCTTCAATCACATTTACATTAATAACCGCATCTGCATTTTTTAATAATTGTCTGCAATCAGTACTTAAATGCTGCAACTCTACGGTTTTATTTAACTGATTGTATTTTTTCGTCAGATTATTTAAAGCTTCAATTGCCGACATATCAGAAACGCGACTTTCTTTAAAATCAATTATAATATGATTTGGATCGTTTTGAATATCAAATTTTTCTAAAAAAGTAGTGGTTGAACCAAAGAATAAAGGTCCGTAAATTTCATAATGTTTTACTCCGCTTTCGTTGATATAATGTCTAGCACGGATTCTTTTGGCACTTTCCCAAGCAAAAACCAATGCCGAAATAATCACTCCAATTAAAACAGCCAAAGCCAGATTATGCAGTACAATTGTGATTAAAGCCACTAGAATTCCAACAAAAATATCATGTCTCGGCATTTTATTAATAATCCTGAAACTTGCCCATTCAAAAGTTGTAATGGCAACCATCATCATAACGCCAACCAAAGCTGCCATTGGTAATTTACCGATTACAGGAGCTCCGAAAAGAATGATCAGTAAAATAGTCAAAGCACCAATAATTCCAGAAAGTCTAGCTCTTGAACCTGCACCAAGATTTACTAAAGTCTGCGCAATCATTGGGCAGCCTCCCATTCCGTAGAAAAAACCGTTTAGAATATTTGAACTTCCTTGCGCAATGCATTCTCTATTGCTATTTCCTCTTGTGCCAGTGATTTCGTCTACTAAATTTAGCGTAAGCAAACCTTCCGTTAAACCAACAGCAGCGACAATTACAGAATAAGGAAAAATTACTTTTAAAGTTTCAAAAGAAAACGGAATATTCGGAATATGAAACGGAGGAAATCCGCCTTGAACCGAAGCGATGTCTTCAACAGTTTTGGTTTCAATATTAAAAATAATTACGACTGCAAAAACAACCATAATCGCCACCAAAGATGCTGGAACAGCTTTTGTAATCTTTGGAAAAATTAAAACAATCGCAATGGTCAAAGCAACCAAACCAAGCATAATATATAAGGGAGTTCCTTGAAGCCAAGAAACCTGACCATCTATAACTGTTTTAAACTGCTCCATTTGCGACATAAAAATCACAACCGCTAATCCGTTTACGAAACCAAACATAACGGGTTGTGGAACCAATCGAATAAATTTTCCGAGTTTAAAAAGTCCGATACAAATTTGAACAACACCGCCAAGAGCGACGGCAGCAAAAACATATTCTATTCCGTGCGATTTCATCAAAGCAATTAAAACAATTACGGTTGCTCCCGCCCCGCCTGAAATCATTCCTGGTCTTCCGCCAAAAATTGCCGTTACTAAACCTGCAATAAATGCCGCGTATAATCCGACTAATGGTGGAAATCCAGCTAAAATTGCAAAAGACAAAGATTCTGGAATCATCGTCATTGCAACAGTTAAACCCGCTAAAATTTCATTTTTGTAATTGACTTTCTGGCTAAAATCGAAGAGTTGGAATGCTTTTTTCATAGGGCACAAAATTAGAAAAATAATATGCAAAAAAAGGATAAACCTTTTCGTAATGAAAAAGCAGCAATAGCAATATGAGAAGTCAAACAGTTCGGACTATGTCAGCTGTTCTAAAAGAAATAGAAAAATGGAAAGAATAAAAGCTATCATTTTGGTTTTTAATTTAATTAAAACATCACGCAAAATACTTACAAATAAACCAAATACAGCTACGTATTTTTACCTGATTTCAAACAGTAAAATGTTAATTATTCTAATCTCACACAAGTATATCCGAGACAGCGAACATAATCCATAATATTATCACACTGAAGATCAATTCCCTCTACCCTTAAAATCTTGTCGCAATCTTCCAAATCAAAATTAATTTTATAATCTGGAAACTGATTTTGTATAACGGCAATAACATAATCTCTATCAGATTCTTTTTGAACATTTGTTTTAAAAACTTCCACAATCATCTCTGCTTCTTTTAATTCTTCTAACTTGTACATATTACTTTCGATTAAAAAGATTGTATGAAACTCCAAACCTAAAATATCCTTGCGTATCTTCTTTTTGATCGTAAACATATCGGTTTGTTCGTTCTCCTTTTTCTGTAAGTCGGGCGCTCACAACGTTGTTAAAACCGCCTTTTACAAATGCAATCAGTTTCGGAGTAAAACTGTATTCATAAGTAATTCCAGATTTTAATTCTAACTGGTTCAGCTCATAAACGCCTTTTAAATTTGAGGTGTTTAAATTTAAGTAAAAACTTTCAGTATTTAATTCCGTACCTAAGGAAATTCTTCCATTTTCTAATAATTCTCTTCTAAACAATATACGCTGAGGCAAAATAAAGTCCATATCCCATTTCGATTGTTTGAATTTATGGTTTATAGAAAAAAGCGGCGTAACAGGCACAATCGAAGATGGATCGAGCAATACTAAAGCCCCAGCGGTAATGGTGGTTGATGGTGTTCTTTTAAGGACTAAAACTGCCGAAGCAAAACCTTTCAAACGCTGCAGTTTTTCTTCGTCTCCGTCAATTGTTGCAGTGGCGTTGTAAATAACCGGTTTCTTAAAAAGTGTCGCCATATAAGTTGCTGTCAATGCTCCAGCCCAATAATGAAATTCCTGATTTTCTTTTGTATAGGTTTGATTCGTTTGATAATTGTAAATATCTCCAAAACCAAAATTTTCATATTTATATCGAAGAGAAGTCGTCAAAACTAATCTTTTTGATTCTGTAGCATAAAAAGGCAAATTGAAAGCGGCTTTAAAACGATTATGATCTTCTATTCTTCCCTTTTCAAGTTTATTTCCAAACAATCTTGAATCGTAATTTGATGGTCCTAAAGCTTCATATTGAACATCAAAAGTTCGCGTATTTGGGAATTTATCCACCACGGCTTTTGCAAAGGTTTTTACCCCTGGCTCCTTTTCTTGAGCAATTACTTGTAAAGTGGAAAAAACAAACACAAACGACATGATTTTAGATTTCATAAATTAGAATAAAGGATTACGGAGTATAGATAAAATTTGAATCCAAAAATACTCTAGGCATCTTTATTTTAATAGCAATTTTATACCAGTGGCGTATGATTTATACGAATGGCGTTTATATAAATTATTGCTTTCAAATGATTATAAACTATACGATTATAGTAATTTTGCCGTTATGACAATTACAAAAATCTATCAAAACTTTTTTCTTCGAAATCTTCTCGTCAATGCACTTGTTTATCTCGTAATTCTGGCTTGTGTTTATGACGAAATAAAACTAGACGGACACAGCTGGTCGTACATTCTCAGTAAAATAGCTGTAGGTTATTTTCCGTGTATTGTCTGGATCACGATTTTCAATATTTGCATTATCAAACCTTTTCTGTTTCATAAAAAGTTTAAAATCTTCTTTACGCTTCTTGCTGTTTATTGGACTGGTTTTTACTTTTTCATGAATTGGTTTTTCCCACTTGTTGGATTAGGAAATTTTAAGACACTTCAAATTTTATCGCTTATTATAAACGGCTCTTTCTTTTATTTTCTTCATATTGTGATTACCAAAAAAATGATTCAAGCCGATAAAGACATTATGAATTTCAAGTCGGAACTTTCATTTTTAAAACAGCAATTGAATCCGCATTTTTTATTGAACGCAATGAATAATCTTTACGGAGAAGCCTTAGCAGAACCCGATAAAGTTCCTGACCGAATCTTGAATCTTTCGGATATGCTGCGATACCAAATTGAAGCATCTAAAAAAGATTATGTTTTAATGATCGAAGAAATCGCCTTTATTAAAAAATACATCGAATATTATACGTTTAGAAACGAAAGACTGGCTGTAAATCAGAATATTGAAGGTTTGCACGATCAAATTGAAATTCCGCCTTTATTCTTTCTTCCTTTGGTTGAAAATGCGGTAAAGTTTTCTGCTGAAACTCTAGAACCTTTTATTAATTTGGATTTGAAAGTAAAATGCCGAGGCGTTATTTTTACATTGAAAAACAATTATCTCGATTCGGGATCGCGACTTTCAAGCACAGGAATTGGAATTGAAAACCTAAAAAGACGTTTGGAAGTTTACGGCTTAAAACACGATTTGAGCTGTAAAAAAGATAAAAATATATTTACTGTAAAATTGACCATATGGCACTTACCTACCGCTGTCTAATAATTGATGACGAATCGCCGGCGCACAAAGCTTTGATTTCGCACATCTCCAAATTTGACGAACTGGAGCATTCTGGCAGTGCTTTTAATGGTATGGAAGCTATAAAACTGCTCAACGAAAACCAATACGATATTATTTTTCTCGACATTAATATGCCTGTAATTTCAGGTGTCGAATTAATGGAACTGCAGCCCAATCGTCCGCTTACGATTGTAACAACCGCTTATTCCGATTTTGCGCTTTCGGCGTACCAAAATGATGCAATTGATTATCTTTTAAAACCTATTTCGCCTGATAAATTTGCCAAAGCCATAGAAAAAGCCAAAACATATTTTTCTGGAAACAGTCTTAAAAAAGAAACCCAAACCAACACAAAAGTGCTTTCGTACCGCTTAAACGGACAAAATATAGATATGCCTCTTTGTGATATTCTCTATATCGAAAGTCTGGGAAACTACATGAAATTGTACAGCACCAAACTCCATTTGCCACATATTATTTACGGTTCGCTTTCGAGCATTGCCTCAGAAATTGACAATACTAAATTTCTACAAGTACATCGTTCGTATATTGTAAATGCAGAAAAAATTACTGCTGTTACTTCCAAAACCTTAACAATGTGCAATGGCGAAATGATTCCTGTGGGAAGGAAATATCAGATTCTCCTGAACAATCTTCCGATTAGATAATTGAGATAATTTGAAAATTAGATAATTTTTGAAAAGCTCAACTTTTTTAAGTTGGGCTTTTTTGTTTTTTAATGGTTTGTAAAATGCGTAGAAGTACTTGGTGGTGAGTTTTATTTTTTTGATATAATTGTCTGAAAATTAATTTATTGAGTTACGGATTTCCGTAAAAAACAAATTTTAAGAATATTGACATTTGTTTCTTTAAACATTAATATTTTCTGTAATCAAATTCAATAATAAAATGGAAAAATTTAGAAAAAAGACAATAAAAAAAGAAGGAATTCCAATAACTGATAATGGAATTAAAGTTCATGATCTAATAAAACTTGTAGAAAGAAATGAATTCACAAATAAATTACTAAGCCTTATAGACTTTGAAGGTATAAAAGATGAATTTATTAATATTAGTGGGGCTAAGACATTATTTGATGTTCAAAATTCAATTAATAATAGATACAAAAAAGAAGATTTAAAAAGTGAATTAAATAATATATCATTATTTAATAACAAGGATTTTACAATCAATTTCTACAATATAAGGCATAATGAATATTTTAATGATTTGAAATTAAATGAAATTTCAACCACGCCTATTTATTCTGCTCAGAGAGATTTTTTCTCAGGATTATTTCAAATGGACAAATATGCAACAAAACTTATAAACAAAGGATATAAAGAAATTGTAGAAACCAATTTACAGTTATTGAAAGGCATCCATCAGACAACTAAAAAATATAGAATCTTACACGACAAAATAGAAGATGCCTTTTATTTAAGGGCAATTATCTCACTAAATAATTATTACAATTATGACAACAATATAGCAATTGTTGTTGGATTGATTACACTTCACAATGAAATGAAGAAAAGCAAAACAACTTATAATTTACAGTTATGTGAATATAACGAATCATTTATAAGAATGTTTTTTGAAAGTTCTGAAGTCACTAAATTAGAAAAAATTGGAAATGTTAAAAATATTATTGAAATTTCAAATGATGAGATAAAAAGAGAAGCACTTAAATTTTCAGGTATATGTTCAATAATTTTTAAGCATAAAAATGTTGAGAAAGAATTATTTATAAAACCGCAAGAAATAAAATCAAAAATTTTGTCAATTAAGCATAATCAGATTCCTAAAACAGCAATTGAAGAGTTAGGAAATATTGAAAATTCAGAAAAGGTACATAAATCTTTATTTGATGATATTTCAAAAATTGCAACTATAAAAGAACCTGAACAAATAAAATTTTTAGTTAAACGTAAAGTTGAAAAAGCAAAAAGTGAAGAAATTAAAAGATACAAAGCAGAAATCTTAAGAGAACTTAATAATAGCGTCTCTAATATAATTGAACTTTTAAATGTTTTCAAAAAAATAGAACTATTAGCAAATGAAGATATTGAAACAACTGAATATTTGCGTTATTTAATTTATCAAGCTCTGGTTGATAGAAAATAATATTTTCAAACAAACCATTGCTAGTGCGAGCGTTGTTTCTAACTACTTACAAAACAAACATTTAAAAGAATATGTATTCAACCTCCGAACAAGAAAAAGAATTTTTAAACAAATCAAAACCACTTACAAAAGATTCAATTACAGATTTATCAGACAGAGAATTAAACTCTTTATTTAATGAATATTGAAAAAAGCAACGAAAGGATAAAAGCCAATTTGCAATTTTGGTTTTATGCTGGACTTCTGGGTGGGGTAGCTAGTTTTTTATTTTTAATTAAATCGAGATAAAAATGTCAAGCAGAACAAACAAAAAACATTTTGTTATTTTTAATAACAACGGAATAATCAGTATAGCTACCACAAAAGATTGGGCAAGAGGCAATCAATCTTTATTTTCCGGTTACAATTTTACCAATTCAAAAAATACTCCTACAATAAACATCATTGAAAAATATTTGATTTCAGAATGCAATTTCACTAAAATTACAGATGATCAAGTTACTATTTGCTACGAATATAATAGCATTTAATAAAGCATATACAAGAACAATCTAAAAAAAGAGACTTCATCACAAAAGTCTCTTTTCCATTTTTATAATATTGCAAAAACATTATTTCCTTTTTAAGTAACTCTTCCAAGAAATCTTCTCTTTTTCTGATTACAATAAAGCACCATTTTTTACATAACTAAAAAAGCATCTGCCATTTCCTTTTATACTAAATCTAATACAATATCAAAATCACGTATCTTCAATAATTACGGGATTTCAAATTTTAGAAATCATTATTCTTATTTGTTTTAAATCTTCCGAAATTATCCAAATTCACGATTTTGTGAATTATTTTCTTAAAAAAAATGGCGAAATGAATAACTTTTCTTACTTATTTATTTAAATTCGCAGCACAACAAAAACCACTAAGATTTTTTTTAACCAATGCGCATTTTTAATTTATTTAGAAGATCAAATGTCAAATGTCCGAGATGTCAAGGAAAAGGATTTGTTGACTGGGATGATATTCGTCGTTTAAACAGACAGCTAAAATGGGTTCCTGCTCCTTGCGCATACTGCGATGCAACTGGAAAAGTAGAAAAAGAACTGCTTTCTAAAGTTGCTGTTGACTGTATGTACCTCACGATCGATTTACCAGAATCTGTAATCGAAAAAATTAAAGAAGGCGACAAAGAAACAATCGAAAAAGGAAAACAACGCGAACTTTTTGTAGATCATCTTATTCATTATGCAGAGCATCATTACCTTACTCAAAACATGGATGCCGAAAGTATTGCCACTTTATATCTAAACACTGAAGCTGAAAAAGCCAATTTTTCGGTAACAAAAGAAGAATTAATAAAATACATTCAAGGCGTTATCAATCTCAAAAAGTCGACTTTAAACTAAACAAAACCTTTGCAACTTTGTCCCTTTGCAACTTTTCACCTTTTAAAAAAAACAGGTATAAATACGTATAGCCATAATTTTATTTTGTGGTAACATTGTAGTGAATAATTTTTAGTTAATAATAAAGTTGTCTTCTAGAGAGCTTTTAATTTTTGTCACTTTTTTTTGGAGCACAAAGTGAGATTTCGAGTCGCTGGTACCGATTGGAAATTTCACTTTTTTTGTGCTTATTCTAAACGCAAAAAACACTCACCTACTTTGTCATCCTGACGGAGGAAGGATCTCACGCGGGAATCGACAAAGTATAGAATTACTGTGCGGAGTTTCTCGTGTGATCCTTCCTCCGTCAGGATGACAAAACTGTGTGAAACTTCTCGTGTGATACTTCGTTCCTCAGGATGACAAAGCCAAACAGACTATTCAAAATGATGATTTAAAAATTCAAATGTTGGGTTAAAATCTCTTATTAATTCGATTTTCTTTGCCCTAATCCATCCTTTTAGTTCCTTTTCTCTTGCAATTGCCTCTTGTATCCAAGTGAATTTTTCGTAATAAACCAAAAACTCGATTCCGTATTTAGATGCAAACGTCTTAATGTTATTCTCAATATTTTCTTTATGTTGCTTAAGTCTTTCTTTTAAATTTTGCGTCACACCAATGTAAAATGTTGAACGATGTCTATTTGTAATAATGTAGATATAATAGGTGTGATAGCCCTGTTGCGAGTTGAACATGTTTTTTTACACGAAAATACTTTATTTTTATACGACGCGCAATCTTGTCATCCTGAGGAACGAAGGATCACACTTGGGGGCGACAAAGTATGGGATCTCATTGCGGAACTTCTTGTGTGATCCTTCCTTCGTCAGGATGACAAACTGAATGGACAAAATTGCGCGGAGTTTCTTGTGTGATCCTTCGTCCCTCAGGATGACAAACTGAATGGACAAAACTGCGTGGAGTTTCTTGTGTGATCCTTCCTCCGTCAGGATGACAAACTGAATGGGACAAAACTGCGCGGAGTTTCTTGTGTGATCCTTCGTCCCTCAGGATGACAAACTGGATTCCTTTGTGTCTCTGCTCCTTTGCAACTAAGAAAAAAGCAGTATTTTTGTATTTCTGTAAACGCCACGAAATTAAAAGCCCAGAAATCGATATGACACGAGAACATTATATTCCGTTTAATAAAGAATTTTTACTCGAACAGCAAATTACCGCTTTCGCTAATGATCCTAAAAAAGTAGATGGTTTTAAAAAACTTTTTGAAATAATTGAACATTATTATCATTACGAATCTTTTAACTTAAACCGAAATCTAAAGCAAAACTATGCGCTTTATGATCCAGATTTAAGCGAGAAAGAACGCGAACAGTTTATTAGCAAAAGTGATTTCCCGACTTTTAAAAAGACGCTACTAACAGTTTTAGAACGTGGAAATTATTACAGAATAGACAACGAAGCTTTGAAGTCGGCTATGGAAGAATCTGATTTGATTGGTTTAAATCTTTCAATTGATTTTAACGCTTTTAAAGATTACGAACTCTATGCACGCGGTCATCATAAAGCAAAAGAAAAAGTCACGAAATATTTCTTCTGGAAAAAAGAAGTCGAAATTGAATATTATGATCGTGTCTTAATTTATCTCAATTACAGCGACGCAGATTATCTTAAAGAAAAGAAAGTCAAATTAGGAAAAATGCCTATCGATCCAAGCTCAATTGCTTTGAAAATCTTTAAGCGAGTTCCTAAAAATGATCTTGAAACGATTTTTCCAAATGCGATTGCAAAAATGTCTGTAAAAGACAAAATGCTACTCTGGGTTCCTGGGCTTTTTGGCGGACTTTCGTTATTAAGTGCTAAAGTAATTCCGGCTTTAATTAACATGTACGAAGCCTATCAAACTGGTGAAACCATCGATTTACTGAACAGTAAAACGTCCTTAAACCAAGGATTAATTGCTTTGGGAATTTTAGGTGCTTACTGTTTCCGTCAATACAATAATTTCATCAATAAGAAAATTCGATATTCTAAAATGCTTTCAGACAGTTTGTATTTTAAGAATCTCGGAAACAACAGCGGCGCCTTCTACTCTCTTCTAAATTCTTCTGAAGAAGAAGCTTTAAAAGAAACCATTTTGGCTTATACTTTTTTAGATAAAAGCGAAAAAACTTTAACAGCCGAAGAATTAGATAATGAAATCGAAGCTTGGTTTAAAACAAAATTTAACACCGATTTGGATTTTGATGTAAACGATGCTTTATTAAAACTAAAAAGCATCGGACTTGGTTTAGAAGAAAATGGAAAATGGAGCGTTATTTCATTGGACGAAGCTCTTGTCAAAATTGATGAATTGTGGGATAATGTTTTTCAGTATAATCAGAAATAGGTTTGTAATTAGTTAGATTTTCGTTTATTTTTCTCCGATTAACGTAAAAGAAATTTCATTAGATTTACTGCAATCTAACTATAAAACCACAAAAAATGAGAACTTTAGACCAATGGTTTGCAGAATATGCAGTAAGTCACCAAAACCCAACAAATAAAGCCATACACTACATTTGTGTACCAGCAATTTTCTTTTCAATCGTTGGTTTACTTATGAGTATTCCGAGCTCGATAATTTCAAATACATTAAAACTAAACGCTCCAATTATCGAAAATTGGGCTTTTGTTGTACTTCTTTTTGTTCTTATATTTTATATCAGATTATCTATTGCAATGGCGGTTAAAATTGCTATTTTTTCTATTCTTTGTTTAATTGCAAATTATTACATCGGTCAGTTTGTTCCGTTGTGGGCATTCTCAATTGGTGTTTTTGTATTGGCTTGGATCGGGCAATTTTATGGACATAATATCGAAGGCAAAAAACCTTCCTTCTTAAAAGATCTTCAGTTTTTATTGATTGGTCCAGCTTGGGTGGTAGAGAATTTATTTTCAAGAAAATAAGGATTGTAATGAAAGCAGAAAAAACCAGCAGAACAGCACAGTATATGGCTTTTTTTAGAGCTTTAGAAACTGTACAAAGTAAAGATGACAAATTATTTTCAGATCCTTATGCCATTCATTTCATAGATTCAAAATTGAGATTGGCAACTCGTTTATACCAATATCCAATTGTAAAAAAATATATTAACAATACTATACAGAAAAAGATTCCTGGAGCTTTGTCTTCTGGAATTGCTAGAACAAAATATATTGATGATATACTTAAAAATGCAATTTCAAAGGATGTCAAACAAGTTATAATTTTAGGGGCGGGTTTCGACACGAGAGCGGTACGCCTTGATTTTCTAAAAGATATTCCTGTAATAGAAATCGATCATCCTAATACGTCAAATTTTAAAGCCGAAGTTTATAAAAATAGAATAGGGCAAATTCCTCAGAACATCCGTTTTCTTCAAATTGATTTTAACAAACAGGATTTAGATCAATTGGCATTAGAAAACAATCTAGATTTTTCTATACCAACTGCAATTATTTGGGAAGGCGTAACAAATTATCTTACCGAAGATGCTGTAAAAAACACATTTTCGTTTATTTCTAAATTCGCTCCCAACAGTCATATTATTTTTACGTACGTACATAAAAATATACTCTTAAAGCCAGAATCTTTTTTAGGTGGCAAAAAACTTCTGGAAGATCTTGAAAACCTTGAAGAACATTGGACATTTGGTTTTCTTCCTGAAGAACTTCCAAATTATTTAAATCAGTTTGATATTGCGCTTTTAGAAGATTTAGGAGCCAATGAATATCGTGAAAAGTTTCTGCCAAACCGTTGTGAAAATGGATATGAATTTTATAGAACTGCAATTGGTATAAAAAAATAAGTCACCTATTAAAAAATATACAGAAGTATATAATCAGCAAAATAATTTCACAGGTTTTTGCTAATATTTTCTTAATAAAAAAACAACGAACAATATAATATATAAATTTACGCTTCGTTAATCAATTAAGAAAAAATCAATCAAAAAACCAAAAACAAATGAAAAAAACCATTATTTTACTACTGTTTGCAGTTGTTAATGTTGCTTTTGCTCAATCTGGAAAAATCTATTTAAAAAATGCTAAATTCAACGTGGGTAAACCTAATACCTATGTTTACGAACCTCCTCAAGGTCTTGCAATAGAAGATAATGCTAAAGCAAATTTTCTCTACATTACCCCTAATGATTTTTCTTCTGACATAAGTCCGCTGAAAAAAAGCGGAAAACGTTTTGAGTTTACCGCAAAAGTTCCTGATTCTGTCAGAGTGATTCTAGTAACTATAAACGATTCACAAAAAATTGCAGATAGCAATAATGAAAAAGGTTATTCAGTACTTCTAAAAACACAAAATGATATTGAATTAGGAAAAAGTTTGATAGATGAAATTTATGTTAGAAGTAATGGAGGTTACTTTTTTAAACTAAAATCAGATCCAAAGCCAGAAGATCTAATTGCGGAATATGATGCGATATTTGCAAAATATCCAAAATTAAGAGACGATATAGTTGCGTTAGAATATTTATACAAGAAAAAGTCTATCAATAAAGAACAAGGAGAAAAAGATCTTCTAGCTTTTGCCGATAAATGTGTAAAAAGAGATACTGAAGAATATTTGACTACTGCTTATTATATCTATAGTTCCAATAATGACACGCAAGATCAAGCAACAAAATTGAAAAAGGAAATTTCAGAAAAGTATCCTGCAAATAGAATTGATAAAATGGATTTTATTCGAAAATTCTATGATCAGACTGATAAAACAGAAGCTTCTATTTTAGAAAGCATTAATACTTTTAGAACAAAATATAACGATACTTCTAAGAGATCTCTCAACTATTTTTATTCAAATTTAATACCGATATATCTGGATAAAGGAGATCTAAAAAAAGCAATAGAAATAGAACCCTATTTAACCACTCCAGCAGACTCCTATAATAATTTTGCTTGGGGTCAATCTGGCGGTGATTTAACAATGCCTGTAAAAGATATTGATTTCGCTGCAAAAGTTTCTAAACGATCTTTAGACATTCTTGAAGCAAAACGAAAAGAATGCTATACTCCTGATTATAATGATAAATTTAACATGTTTGCTGATACTTATGCGCTTCTGCTTTATAAACAAGGCAAATATGAGGAAGCTTTTAAATACCAAAGCGGAGTCAAAGCCCTTAACGGATTGGACGCTGGAGGTAAAGAACGTTATTTAGCAATGCTGGACAAAGTAAAAAGTAAAGAAGAAGTAAAAACCTATATTGAAGATGAAATCAATAAAGGCAATACATCGCCTGTATTTCTTGCTAAACTAAAAGAAATTTACATCGAGAAGAAATTACCTATGGTTGAATATGATGCTATTCAGCAAAAAACAGAATTATTAGCACAAGAAAACAAAAACAAAGATCTTCTTGAAAAATTTGGAAGTAAAAATGCTACTGATTTCACCTTGAAAAATCTAGAAGGAAAAGACACAAAACTTTCAGATTATAGAGGAAAAGTGGTTGTTCTTGATTTCTGGGCAACTTGGTGTGGGCCTTGTAAAGCTTCTTTTCCAAAAATGCAGCATTTAGTGACTAAATACAAAGACAAAGATGTTGCTTTCTTGTTTGTAAACACCTGGGAAAATGGCAAAGAGGAAGACGTACTTAAAAAAGTTACTTCGTATATAACAGAGAAAAAATTCGATTTCAATGTGGTTTTTGATTCAAAAACAGAAGTTGTTACCAATTACAAAATACAAGCGATACCAACACGTATTGTGATTGATAAAACGGGTAATATTCTTGCTTATGACAACTCTAATACTGATCTCGGAGCAATTATTGATGAGCAGTTAAAATAAAAGATATAAATTAAAAAAGCCCTGATTACTAAAGATTAGGGCTTTTTGTAGTTTTGTTAAAAACAAAAGAATATAAATAATGAATTTCAACCAATTAAAATTTGGAGTGCCAGATATAGATACGATACTAAATTTATTTTCTGCTATTATATTATTTTTTTCTTTTTCAATTTTTGTTTCTATTGTAATAATTTCTATTGCTAAAAAATGGAATATTATTAGTTTTTCAAAAGTTCTAAAATTAAACTCTTTTCTATACCTAACACTTGTCTCCATTTATCTTTTAAGTTTTAAACTAGGACTTTACCGATTAAGTTTCAGCAGAAAAAATGATTGGATTGAAAAAGTCCTTTATGTATTATTTTTCCTCGTTCTATTTCTATGTCAAGCTTATTTTATTCTATATAAAAACACTCCTAATTTGTCTACAAAAAGATATAAGGTCTTGATTTTATTAATTTATTTTAGCTCTTTAGCTTATATCTTAAATCAGTTTTTCCCAATTGAATCGTATGACAAATATCTAACACATTCTAAAACATATATCTATCTACCAACAAAAAAAACAATTAAGCTAAAGGATAATTCTTCATTGAAAATAGATTCAGCAATTTCTATTATGAGTTATTATAGCAACGAAAAAAAATTAGAAGAGGATTTAATGTTTAAAATTTATTTTGATTCTCCACATAAGGATCCTCCTTTTTCATTTAAAGCTTTAGATTCTACTAACGAATTTGGTGGATCAAGCCATCAGCCGAAATATAAAGAACTCTTTTTAAAGAAATTAAATGACTCGATAAAAATTGTAATACATAATTATTCTGAAAAAGAAATTGATACGGTTTTATTTGTAAAAAGAAAGATTAGAATTACACAGTATCATTAAATAACAATAACAAAAAAGGACAAAAGATATCTTTTGTCCTTTTTTTATGATTAAAATATACTTTAAATATTTTTATATTAGCAGAATAAACCCAATCCATAAAATGAGAAAAATCTTCGTATTGATTGTTTCTGGAATTTTACTTTCAGCTTGCAAACAAACAGACAACAAAAACATTTCTGAGAAACAAGAAATAAAGAAAGACAGTATAAAAACTGAAGCTTCAGCCGAAACCATAAAATCAGATTCTGGATTATTGGAACAATTTTCTAAAAATAAAAATGAAATTATTCTCCAGTTAAAATCGATTGCTAGTAAAGAAGCTGCCAATGCTTTGTATGACAAATATTTTGAAGAAAATAATTCTTTACTGAGACAGATCGAAGAAAAAGAAACCAAGGTATTAGATCAATTCTACAATGAAGAAGAAAATGCTAAAAGAGAGGTGAAACTTTTAGGCGAAAAACTTTCCAAACATCAGTTAGAGTATTTTGAAATTGGAGAAGGATATGTTGAAATTGAAACACTTTCCGATTTCTATTATAAGATCTTCAAAGATTATGTAACAAGCGATTACAAAGATTATTTGTATCTGAAAAGCGAAGAAAACAAAACACTTTATTCTGCAGATGCTGGACTTGTTATTTCTTTTAAAGATTTGGGCGATCGCGTAATTTCATGGGAAAATTTTATGAGCAAATATCCTGATTCAAAATTATTTGCAGCTGTAAAAGAAGAATACAAAAATTATCAAATGGATTATTTAGTTGGTCAAGATAATACTCCAACTGCCGAAAGAGCAACTGAAGAAAATTATATTTATCCAGAAAACATTCAAGAATTTGACCGTTTTGTAAAAAAATATCCGAAAAGCCCAACAGTTCCTTTAATCAATTTGTTTAGAGAAAACTTTAAAAGCGAAAGCATTCATGATATTTTGAGAGCTGAACAGGATAAATTGTAAATTTAAAGCACAAGAAACCTTTAATAACCAATATTTCAAAACATGGAAAATAAAAACCAACCAATTACATTTGTTTTTTGGATCGTAGCCATCATTTTAGGCGTAACCTTATTTAAGCAATTTGATTTTAAAAATCTAAAATTTGAGAATCCAGCAATGGCAGTTATTTATGGTATTGTGTTTCTATTTTCGGTTTATTATATTATTAGAAATTCAAAACGAAAGTAAAAAGCATGTTTTACTATTCTTTAATTCTAAAAAGCTTAAAAGTAAAAATAATGTAGTATTTTTACTGCAAAAAAAATGAAAAACATTCAAAGAGCTACCTTAGATAAATATAATAACTCGAAATATGAGTTAATCGAAAATGGAATTTACCTAAATAAAGATGATCAAAATTATTTTATCGCTTTAACTTATGAATTAGAAAAAAATGAAGATTCTCAATATCCACTAGAAGATATTCTGGACAAATTCTATCTTCATGTGTCAGATTTCATAAATGAAGATTCTTTTCATAATTCAAAAAATGTTACCGTAGAATTAGGAGGAGATTTAGAAGATTTGCAAAATGCGACGAATAGTCTCATTGGAAAACGTGCCTATAACTCCGAATATCAAGCAGAGGATGGAAAACTTTACGTAAAATTAATTATTGAATAATTCCCAAAAGAAATCAAATTAAAATTCTTAATTTTCTTATTAGTAATTAATTACAAATATTATGAGAAAAATAATTGTTTTGTCAATGATTTCATTAGATGGCGTAATGCAAGCTCCAGGTGGTCCAGAAGAAGACACATCTGACGCTTTTGAATTTGGAGGATGGACGGTTCCTTACGGAGACGAAATATATGATAAAGCTGTTCAGAACGAATTGCAGGCTGCAGATTATCTTTTGGGCAGAAAAACATTTGAAATTTGGGAAAATTATTGGCCCTACCATTCCGATTTTTGGCCTGAAATTAATAAAGGAAATAAATATGTTTTCTCTAAAACCAGACAAAATTCCGATTGGGAAAATTCAATTTTTATCGAAAGCCTTGCTGATATCAAAAAACTAAAAAATTCTGAAGGCAAAGACATTCAGGTTTGGGGCAGCAGTGAACTGATTAGTTTATTATTAAAAAATAATTTAGTTGACGAACTCCGATTAAAAATTCATCCTCTATTGCTGGGCAAGGGTAAAAAGCTATTTGACAACAATGCTTATCCGTCTGCATTTTCTTTAGTAGAAAGCACTGTTACTTCAACGGGAGTAATTTTAGCCAACTATAAAAGAGATGGAGAAATTAAAACTGGAAATGCCATTGTTTAATTCCATAATTAAAGATAACAAAAAGCCTAAGAACATTATTCTTAGGCTTTTTTTTCAAAGTGACCCCGGAGGGGTTCGAACCCCCAACCCTCAGAGCCGAAATCTGATATTCTATCCAGTTGAACTACGAGGTCAGTTTATTTTAGATTTATGATTTCAGAATATAGATTTTAGATTTCAATAAATAATCTAAAATCTACACTCTAAAATCTAAAATTATTATTTACGAAAGTAATTTTTTCACAATAGTAGAAATGGTTTTTCCTTCAGCAGTTCCGCCTAATTGAGCAGATGCTAATCCCATTACTTTACCCATTGAAGCAATTCCAGAAGCTCCTGTTTCAGCAATGATTTTTGCTACTACAGCTTCTACTTCTTCTTCGCTTAATTGAGCCGGTAAAAACTTCTCGATTACAGCAACTTGAGCCAATTCTGGTTCAGCTAAGTCTGGACGGTTTTGTTCTGTAAAGATTCTTGCGCTTTCTTTACGAGTTTTAACCAATCTTTGAAGTAATTTTATTTCATCATCTTCAGATAAATCTTCTTTAGATCCTGAAGCTGTTGATGCTAATAATAATTCTGATTTAACAGCTCTTAAAGCTTCTAAAGCTACTGTATCTTTTGCTTTCATGGCCGTTTTGATTTCGTCCATGATCTGTGTTTGTAAACTCATGTTTATGTTTTATTTAAAATAAGCCAATGCCTATTAATTGATATATTAATTTGTTTTTTCAACTAATATCATAGTTTGTCAGGCTGAGCGAAGTCGAAGCCCTTTCCGACAAAAAGCCCTTCGACTTCGCTCAGGGTGACAATATTGTTTTTAAAATACTATTTTAAAAGTCAAATTTTGAAATTCTGTGCGAAGATAAAAAAAATAACCCGAAAATTAAATCCAATTTTCGGGTTACCAAATATTATGATTCTAAAATTAATCTACGTTATCGTGCAAAAATGAATTGTTTGAACGTAATTGTAAATCGTTGTTGCTATCTGTTCCAACAGAAATTCTAGAATTTGTATTATTAGATTGAGAATTAGACAAATCTATTCCTAATCTTTTGTAAGCTGGTTCTTTTTCCAACTCGTCAATTCTAGAAACATTATTATGGAATTTATAGTTAAACTCTTTTAGTTTCTTTCTTCTTTCTTCAGCTCTTAAACGTAATGTTTCTTCAATAGTTAATTCTAATGGAGAAACTTCAGACGTTGTAGATAAATCTGGTTGGCTAGCGAAATCAACTCTTGGTTTCAACGTAATGTTTAATTCCTCTGGAATTGTATCTTCAACCACTTTTTCAACTGGTTTAGAAGCCAATAAATCGTTTTCAACCTCCATGTATTCTTCTAGAGAATATTTAATAATTCCGTTGTCTGAAACTTCAGTTACCGGAACAAATTGAACTGGATCGTTTACTTTAATATCACGAGTTTCATTAGTCAATTCAAACAAAACTCTATTATCTTCAACAACTGGCTCTCTTTTTACTGGCTCTTGTTTAAACAAAGGAAGATCAAAAGAGAAAGTTGTCTGTTCTTCTTTTTCAAATACTCTTTGCTGCTGAACTGGCGGCTGTTGCACTTCTTTTGCTGCTGGTATTTCAGGAGCAGAAATTGTAAAATCGATATCTGTAATTGGCGAAACGATTTCGAAAGTCACATCTAAATTTTTGATAAACTCAGACATAACCACTAACTCTTCCTGATTGATTGCTGGAGCAACAGCTTTAGCAGTTGGAGTAAATGTTTCATCATCGTCAACTAAATCAAAAACAACTTTATCTTCAACTTTTGCTGTTGGTGTATCAACAGTTAAGTCAAAAGAAGAAATAGGTTTATTTGTTAAATTATGAACACTTCTTTGCTCGTCTTCTAACGTGTGAATGATTTTCTTTGGCTCTGTATTTACAATTTCATTTTGTTGTTCTACATCAAAACCTGTAGCAATAATCGTTACAGCAATTGCTTCACCAAGAGTTTCGTCTTCACCAACCCCCATAATGATATTTGCATTGTAACCAGCTTCATCTTGAATGTGATCATTGATTTCTCCAATTTCGTCTAGAGTAATCTCATTAGTTCCAGAAACGATAAGCAACAATACGTTTTTGGCACCTGTAATTTTGTTGTCGTTTAACAATGGAGAATCTAAAGCAGAAACGATAGCATCTTTTGCTCTATTTTCACCTGTTGCCACAGAAGATCCCATGATCGCAGTTCCACTATTAGCCAAAACAGTTTTCGCATCACGTAAATCGATATTTTGAGTATAGTGGTGCGTAATTACTTCAGCAATACCTCTAGAGGCTGTTGCCAAAACTTCATCCGCTTTAGAAAATCCTGCTTTAAAACCAAGATTTCCGTATACTTCTCTTAATTTGTTGTTGTTGATTACAATTAAAGAATCGACTTGCTTACGCAATTTCTCGATTCCAATAATAGCTTGCTCCTGACGAACTTTCCCTTCAAACTGAAACGGAATCGTCACGATACCAACTGTTAATATTTCTCTTTCTTTTGCTAATTGAGCAATTACCGGAGCTGCACCAGTTCCTGTTCCTCCACCCATACCAGCAGTGATAAATACCATCTTAGTATTTCTATCTAACATTTTTTCAATATCCGAAATACTTTCGATAGCCGACTGCTGTCCAACGTCTGGATTTGCTCCTGCTCCTAATCCTTCAGTCAAATTAACTCCTAACTGGATTTTATTTGGTACCGAACTATTTTGAAGCGCTTGCGAATCGGTATTACAAACGATAAAATCTACGCCTTTAATACCTTGTTTGAACATATGGTTGATTGCGTTACTTCCGCCTCCACCTACACCTATTACTTTGATTACATTTGATTGATTTTTTGGTAAATCAAATGAAATACTTCCAAATTCTGAGTTGCTCATCATCTTTTTGGTTTTTTGAAATTCTTATTAAGTACATTTTTTACTTCTTGACTTGGGGCCAGAAAGTAATTTCCTTCTTCTTGTTTATTCTAATTATTCTGCGTTGTCTAAAAATTCTTTGATTTTGTCGACATATCGATCAAAAAATGATCTTCTTATTTTAGTTTCAGTAGATTCGTCTTTTGCCTTTTGACTTACGGTTTCTCTAGGTTCATCGATAGTTTCTACTTTCTCAACGTAGTTTTCTTCTACTTCGTATCGCTGTATTGGCTGAGTTGGGGCATTTCTATAAACCACTTTTGGTTGCTCATTAACCAATTCCATTCTCACAGCACTTTGCGAACTGTTTTCGATACTGTTCATCACCAATCCAACAGCCGTTGCAAACAATGGACTAGAGATTTCTTCTCCAGAGTTTCCTGCTAAATGCTCATTTGGATATCCAATTCTCGTATCCATTCCTGTGATATATTCTACAAGTTGTTTTATATGCTTTAATTGTGCACCTCCACCTGTTAATACAATTCCAGCGATTAGCTTTTTACGAGGATCTTCATGACCGTATGCTTTAATTTCTGCAAAAACCTGTTCTACAATTTCCACAACTCTTGCATGGATAATTTTAGATAAGTTTTTAAGCGAAATTTCTTTTGGTTCTCTTCCTCTTAAACCAGGAATAGAAACGATCTCGTTATCTTTATTTTCACCTGGCCAAGCAGATCCAAATTTTATTTTTAGAAGCTCAGCTTGTTTTTCAATAATTGAACATCCTTCTTTGATATCGTCTGTAATTACATTTCCTCCAAAAGGAATTACCGCTGTGTGACGGATAATACCATCTTTGAAAATAGCTAAATCTGTTGTTCCACCACCAATATCGATAAGTGCAACACCAGCTTCTTTTTCTTCCTGACTTAAAACAGCATCAGCAGAAGCTAATGGTTCTAATGTCAATCCAGACAATTCAATTCCTGAACTCTGAATACATCTTCCAACATTTCTGATTGATGATGCTTGACCAACTACAACGTGAAAACTAGATTCTAATCTTCCGCCGTACATTCCGATTGGCTCTTTAATTTCAGATTGCCCGTCGATTTTAAATTCTTGTGGCAAAACGTGAATAATTTCTTCTCCTGGTAACATCGCCAGTTTATTTACCTGATCGATTAGAAGCTGAATATCTTTTTCGCCAATTACTTCTTCTGGATTATTTCTGCTAATGTAATCCGTGTGCTGAATACTTCTGATGTGCTGTCCGGCAATACCCACAACCACATCTTTAATTTTGTATCCTGAATTATTTTCTGCTTCGATTATCGCCTGTTGTATCGATTGAATCGTCTGCGTAATGTTGTTTACTACTCCTCTGGCAACACCCAAACTTTTGGATTTACCAATGCCCAAAATCTCCAACTTACCATATTCATTTTTCTTGCCGATCATGGCAACGATTTTGGTTGTTCCAATATCTAGACCTACTGCAATATTATCTTTTTCCATTTTCTATTATTTAGTGCAAACTACTTGTTCCGTAAACCTAAGGTCAATTTTTTTGTATTTGTATAACGAACTATCTAAAACTGCTTTTTGAAAAAACGCTTTATAGTTTCTAAATTTTCTATCAACATTCATCGTTCTTCCAAAATCTATGAAGTAATCATAGTTACGGTTAAACATTTTTAAGCTTCCATTCGGCATAATCTCTATAGCAATGATGTTTTTTTTCAAAAACGCATCGTCATAAATTGTGCGAAATAAAGCTGCTAAATCTTCGTTATTTTTTTCACTTATTGCCCCTGAAACAAGAGGAACTCTCGCAGTGAAATTGTCCGATAAGGGCATTTTATTACCCTCATAGTCAATATAAAAAGAAGCTGCGCCATCATAAACTCTTGCTATGGGCGTCTTCTGTTTTACTACTGCTTTTAGAACTCCGTCGATACTTACAAAAACATTTGACTTCTCAATCATGTCTTGCGTATCGAGAGTTTTCTCTATCTTATTCAAATCTAGTTCATCTTTTCTAATACTGGAAGCGTCTCTTTTATTTTCTATCAACAATTTATTAACCGTTTCTGGCTTCACAAATAGCGTATTTTCTCCTACAAAAACGACCATCGATTTTTTCAATTTTCGATCGCCATTTCGATGTTGAGCGAAGGAATATAGAAACAAAACCAGTCCGAAAATAAGTACTAATCTTATGTTTGTCCAATTAAATATTTTCATTTAAAATCTTTTTAATTGACGGAACCATTTCTCCCAGATCACCAGCTCCAATTGTTACAATAATAGGTGCATCGCTGGCTTTGATTTCACCTAATAAATCTTCTTTTGCAACAATTTTTTTGTTCGAATTTGTCATTTTACCCAAAAGCCACTCAGAAGTCACTCCTTCCATAGGAAGCTCTCTTGCAGGGTAAATATCCATCAAAAACACTTCATCAAACTGCGATAAGCTTTCAGCAAATCCGTCAACGAAATCTCTTGTTCTGCTGAATAAATGCGGTTGGAAAATTGCCAAAACTTTACGTCCTGGATACAACTCTCTAACTGCTTGATGAACAGCATTTATTTCTGTTGGATGATGCGCATAATCATCAATATATACTAAATTTTCAGTCTTAATTTGATATGAAAAACGTCTTCTAATTCCGTTGAATGAAGCAATGGCTTTTGCAATAGAATCGGTCGGGGTGCCGAATGTCTTAGCCATTGCAATAGCCATCAATCCATTCATTAAATTGTGTCTTCCAGGCAATCCGAAACGCAAATCCTTCATAATTTCTGATGGCGTCTGCACATCAAAAACATAAGCCCCATCTTCAATGCGAATATTAAAAGCCTTATAAACAGCATCTTCATTTACAGCACATTGAACACCTTCTAAAGGCAATTCTTTTGTAATGAAGAGATTATTTTTATCCTCAACTTTTGAAGCAAATTCTCTAAATGACGCCTCAATTGCATCACTTGTTCCATAGATATCCAAATGATCCGCATCCATAGAAGTCACACAAGCGATATCTGGACGCAAATGCAAAAACGATCTGTCAAACTCGTCCGCTTCTACAACCGTTACCGTTTTTCCGCTTCCGATTAAATTTGAATTATAATTCTCTACAATTCCACCAATAAAAGCTGTAACATCTGCTCCACTTTGATA
>Ga0160502_100401_pt1 | contig 33200 bp, 29 predicted proteins | sample DIDnMG_14_FD_108237 | JGI IMG/M metagenome (GOLD analysis project Ga0160502, IMG submission 108237) | Enriched soil microbial communities from UW Madison campus, WI, USA - DID2933_E24_Xylan MG | ecosystem: Environmental > Terrestrial > Soil > Unclassified | place: USA: Madison, Wisconsin... | reverse complement strand
GCGTACTCCGTAACTCGCTAAAATTTCTTTTCCTTGATATTCGTGTATGTTCATAATATAGAATTTGTCTGGTTCTGAATTTATTTCAGAATAAAAGTGCGACAAAAGTAACAAAATACAACTGAAAAGTAAAATCTTTTTTAAATTAATAACTGCTCTTTAATTGATAATTCATCTATTTAAATGGAAAGAAAAAAAATCATTAAACAATTGTATCTAAAAAGTTAACACAAAACCGCTAAAACGTTTGAGATTTAACAAAAACTTCACTGATATCAATACCTAAGCGACGATTTTTCTTAATATATTTTAATCGCAATTATGATTTTAATAATTCGCAATGCTTTAATCAAGAATATTATCATTTAAGAACCCTTTTTCTAATATTCCAGTAAAAATGAAAGCAAATATATAATTTCACTACATTATGTTTAACGAAATCTTTATTTTTGTAGAAAAAATATCAAGAATGAAAGTTAAAGAACAAGGGCTTTATTTGCCTGAATTTGAACACGACAATTGTGGTGCGGGATTTATTTGTAATTTGAATGGTATTAAGTCAAATGATATTATTCACAAAGCATTAGACATCTTAATTAAATTGGAACATCGTGGTGCCGTTAGTTCTGATGGAAGAACGGGAGATGGTGCCGGAATTTTATTCGACATCCCTCATGATTTTTTTAAGAAAGTTTGTGACTTTGAAATCCCAGAAGCGCGTGAGTATGCAGTAGGAATGGTTTTTTTACCAAAAAGCAAAAACCAGGTTTCTTTTTGTATTAATGCATTTGAGGCAACTATTAAAGACCAGAATTTAAAAGTTTTAGGTTGGAGAGATGTACCTGTTGACGTTGAAAATTTAGGGCAAATCGCCGCAGAAAAAGAACCAACAGTTAAACAAGTTTTCGTTTCTAAAAACGGACAAGATTTAACTGAACAAGAATTTAATGCAAAACTTTTTGCAGCTAGAAAAATTGCTGAACATGCCGTAAGAGGATCTAAAACCTCTGAAAGCCACATGTTTTATTTTACTAGTTTATCGACAACTACTATAATATATAAAGGTTTATTGATGCCAGAAGACATCAGCCGTTATTATATAGATTTGAAAGATCCAGACTTGGTGACTCGTTTAGCGCTTGTACACCAACGTTTCTCTACAAATACATTCCCATCTTGGGACTTAGCTCAACCGTTTAGATACATGTGTCATAATGGTGAGATCAATACACTTCGTGGAAACGTAAGCCGTATGCGTGCTCGTGAAGAGCTTATGCAGAGCAAAGTTTTTGGCGATGATATCAAAAAATTATTCCCAATTATCTTAGAAGGAAAATCAGATTCTGCTTCTATGGATATGGTGGTGGAGCTTTTATTAATGACTGGTCGTTCGCTTCCAGAGGCAATGATGATGGTTGTTCCTGAAGCTTGGGAAAAACACCAGACCATGTCTCCAGAGAAAAGAGCTTTCTACGAGTTCAACGCTTGTATTATGGAACCTTGGGATGGTCCAGCTTCTATTCCGTTTACAGATGGAAACGTAATTGGAGCTTTACTAGACAGAAACGGATTGCGTCCTTCTCGTTATACTTTAACGAAAAGCGGATTCGTAATTATGTCATCTGAAATTGGTGTATTAGACATCGATCCGGAAGATGTAATTCAGCACGGTCGTTTAGAGCCAGGAAAAATGTTCTTGGTTGATATGAACGAAGGTCGTATCATCGAAGACGAAGAAGTTAAAAAAGCGATAGTTACAAAACGTCCTTACCAACAATGGGTTGACGAAAACTTATTGCCACTTGCAAAAGTTCCTTACACGAACAACCCTACTCCTGTTGAAAAATTAGATTTCTTGACAAGACAGCGTTTGTTTGGTTATACAATTGAAGATTTAAAAACGATCATCAACCCAATGGGTAGCGACGGAGCTGAAGCAATCAGTTCTATGGGTAACGATACACCTTTGGCTGTTTTATCAGAACAACCACAGTTGTTGTATAATTACTTCAAACAATTATTTGCTCAGGTTACCAACCCGCCGTTAGATGGTATTCGTGAAGAAATTATTACGGACATCAGTTTAGCGATTGGAGGAGATTTCAATATTTTCGAAATTGAATCTAAACAATGCAAAAAATTAAAAATCCAAAATCCAGTTATTTCTAACGAGGATTTGGATAAAATCAGAAATATTGATCACGCAGATTTCAAATCGGCTACTATTTCTACTTTATATAAAATAGAAAAAGGAGTTAACGGTTTAGAGCGCGCTCTTGAAAAATGTGTTCAGGCTACTTTTAAAGCAGTTGAAGAAGGATGCAACATCATCATCTTGTCTGATAGAGGTGTAAGCGAAGAATTTGCTCCAATTCCAATGTTATTGGCTTGTTCTTACATTCATCACTCTTTGAACATTTTACAAGTTCGTTCTAAATTCGGAATCATCATCGAATCTGCTGAACCAAGAGAACCGCATCATTTTGCTTTATTGTTCGGTTACGGAGCAAGTGCAATCAATCCTTACATGGTAAACGAAATCATTCACGATCAAGTTGAAAAAGGTTTCATTACAAAAGTAAAAGCTGATTATGCTGTAGTTAACTACAATAAAGCGATTGCAAAAGGAATCGTTAAAATCATGAACAAAATTGGTATCTCTACTTTACATTCATATAGAGCTGCTCAAATTTTCGAGATTTTAGGATTAAACAAAACATTTACCTCTAAATACTTCCCTTACACACCATCAAGAATTGAAGGTATTGGTTTAATGGAAGTTGAAAAAGAAGTAAAAAAACGTTTCCAAAAAGCTTTTCCAAATTCAAAAGTAGCAAGTTTGCTTTCTCTTGAAATTGGAGGTATTTACAGATGGAGACGTGGTGGTGAAAAACACATGTTTAACCCAACCTCTATTTCTAAATTACAACAGGCAGTTCGTTTAAACAGCCCTGAAAGTTATAAAGAATACTCAAATGCCGTTAACGAGCAAAGCTCAAACTTAATGACTATTAGAGGTTTATTTGAATTCAACAACTTAGATCCAATTTCTATTGATGAAGTAGAACCTTGGACAGAAATTGTAAAGAAATTCAAAACGGGTGCCATGTCTTACGGATCTATTTCTAGAGAAGCACACGAGAATTTAGCGATTGCAATGAACAGAATTGGCGGAAAAAGTAACTCTGGAGAAGGTGGAGAAGATCCAAAACGTTTTCAGAAAGAAATTAACGGAGATTCTAGAAACTCTGCTATCAAACAAGTGGCGTCGGGACGTTTTGGTGTTTCGATCAACTATTTGACAAACGCTAAAGAAATCCAGATTAAAATGGCTCAGGGAGCGAAACCTGGTGAAGGTGGACAATTACCTGGAGAAAAAGTAGTGCCTTGGATTGCTGAAACAAGAAACTCTACACCTTATGTAGGTTTGATTTCGCCACCTCCTCACCACGATATTTACTCAATTGAGGATTTATCTCAGTTGATTTACGATTTGAAAAATGCAAACCGTGAAGCTCGTATTAACGTAAAATTAGTTTCTGAAGTTGGAGTTGGAACCATCGCTGCCGGTGTTGCCAAAGCAAAAGCTGACGTTATCTTAATTTCTGGTTACGACGGAGGAACGGGAGCTGCACCATTAACATCTTTACAGCACACAGGTATTCCATGGGAACTTGGTTTAGCTGAAGCACAACAAACTTTAATCTTAAACGACTTAAGAAGCCGTGTAGTTTTAGAGTGTGACGGACAGTTAAAAACAGGTCGTGACGTTGCAATTGCAGCTTTATTAGGAGCTGAAGAATTCGGTTTTGCAACGGCTCCCCTTGTAGCTTCTGGATGTATCATGATGAGAGCTTGCCACTTAAATACCTGCCCAGTTGGTATTGCAACTCAGGATCCTGAATTGAGAAAGAATTTCAAAGGAACTCCAGAGCACGTAATCAACTTCATGTATTTCATTGCTGAAGAGTTAAGAGAAATCATGGCACAGTTAGGTTTCAGAACTTTAAAAGAAATGGTAGGTCAGTCACAAAAATTAAATGTGAACAAAGCCATCAAACATTATAAAGCAAATGGTTTAGACTTGTCATCAATTCTATACAAACCGGAAAAAGCGAAAACAGAACCAAATCATAATACAACTACTCAAGATCACCAACTTGAAAACGTATTGGATTTTGACATCATCAAAGAAGCGATTCCGTCTATCTATAGAAAAGAGAAAACAAGAGTAACCTTTAAAATTAAAAATACAGACCGTTCTGTAGGTGCGATTTTGAGTAACGAAATCTCAAAAATCTACGGCGCACAAGGATTACCTGATGACACTATTTTAGTTGATTTTGAAGGTTCTGCCGGACAAAGTTTTGGTGCTTTTGCAACAAACGGATTGTCATTTAAAATTCACGGAAACTGTAATGATTATTTAGGAAAAGGACTGTCTGGAGGAAAATTAATTGTAAAAGTACCTCCTACTGCAACTTTTAAACCTGAAGACAATATCATTATTGGAAACGTTGCCCTTTACGGAGCTATTACCGGAGAGGCTTATATTAATGGAATGGCCGGAGAGCGTTTCTGTGTGAGAAATTCTGGAGCAACAGCAGTTGTTGAAGGAATTGGAGATCACGGTTGCGAATACATGACCGGTGGTACAGTAGTAGTTTTAGGAAAAACAGGAAGAAACTTCGCAGCTGGTATGAGCGGTGGTGTAGCTTATGTTTACGATCCAAATAAGAAATTCGATTCGACTGTTTGTAACATGGAAATGGTTGCATTCGATCCATTGGAAGAAGAGGACGTTACGAAACTAAGAAAACTGATCAAAAATCATTCATTGTACACAAGCAGTCCATTAGCAAAAAGAATTTTAGCAGACTGGGTAAACCAACAACAGCACTTCGTAAAAGTAATGCCAACTGATTACAAAAAAGCATTACAAAGAATTGCAGAAGAGAAAAAAATAGAAGAATTAATAGCTTAATTAAAAGGTTCTGAGATACAAAGGTGCAGAGGTGCTAAGTTTTTTAACTCACCTCTCACATTTTACAACTCACAACTAAATTTATTTAAATGTCATGGGTAAAATAGGCGGATTTAAAGAATATAGCAGAGCCGACGAAAGTAATTTAGCAGTAGCAGAACGTGTTTCGAACTACAACGAATTTACTATTCCGGTACCAAAAGATAAATTAAAAGAACAAGGATCAAGATGTATGGACTGTGGAATTCCTTTTTGCCACAGTGGTTGTCCGTTAGGAAATTTAATTCCTGACTTCAACGACATGGTGCATCAGGAAGAATGGCAAAGCGCATTAGAGATTTTACAATCTACTAATAACTTTCCTGAATTTACAGGACGCTTATGCCCTGCTCCATGTGAGAAATCATGTGTATTAGGAATCATCAAAGATCCAGTTTCTATCGAAAACATCGAAAAAAGCATTGTAGAAAGAGGTTTTGCTGAAGGATGGATCAAACCACAAGCGCCAAAAACAAGAACTGGAAAAACAGTTGCTGTTATTGGTTCTGGACCTGCGGGATTGGCAGCTGCTCAACAATTAAACAGAGCGGGGCACACCGTTACTGTTTTTGAAAGAGACAATGCAATTGGAGGTTTATTACGTTACGGAATTCCTAATTTCAAATTAGAAAAAGGAATCATCGACCGTCGTGTAGCAATTCTTGAAGCAGAAGGAATCACTTTCAAAACTAACGTAAATGTTGGTGTTAACTTCAGTGTTGAAGAATTAAACCAATTCGATTCTATCGTTTTATGCGGAGGAGCAACTGAAAGAAGAAGCTTGCCAACTAAAGGAATCGAAAGCAAAGGTGTTGTTCAGGCAATGGATTTCTTAACGCAACAAACTAAAGTTTTATACGGAGAATCAATTCCAGATCAGGTTAAAGCAACTGGTAAAGATGTCATCGTTATTGGTGGTGGAGATACTGGTTCTGACTGTATTGGAACTTCTAACAGACACGGAGCTAAATCGGTAACTAACTTTGAGATTTTACCAAAACCTCCAGTTGGAAGAAGCGAATCAACTCCTTGGCCTTTCTGGCCGTTGCAGCTTAAAACATCTTCTTCTCACGAAGAAGGTTGCGACAGAAACTGGTTAATCAATACAAAAGAATTCATTTCTAACGACAAAGGCGAATTAACTGGATTAAAAACGGTTGAAGTACAATGGAAAATGACTCCAGGTCAAAGACCAGAACTTATCGAAAAAGAAGGTTCTGAGAAAATCTGGCCTTGCGATTTAGCTTTATTAGCTCTTGGATTTACAGGTCCAGAGAAAACATTAAGCGAGCAATTAGGAATCGAAACTGATATGAGAAGCAACTATAAAGCGCATAACTATCAGACAAACGTTCCTCACATTTTCACTGCGGGTGATATGAGAAGAGGACAATCATTAATCGTGTGGGCTATTTCAGAAGGTCGCGAAGCAGCAAGAGAAGTAGATTTGTTCCTTATGGGATCTACAAACTTGCCTACTAAAGGAAAAGGAGATCTTCCTAGCCTATAATTTTTTAAGGCTCTAAGGTTCTGAGATGCTAAGGTTCTAAGTTTTTTCCTTGCATTTTATTAATCTTTATTCCGATAAACAACATAACTACTACAAACCCTTGAATTAATATTCAGGGGTTTTGTTTTTGTCATAATTTTTTTTCGCCACGAATTCACGAATTACTCTAATTTATATGATGTTTAAAACTATTCTTTCCTTTAAATTTCACGAATTATATTCTAAACATTGCCAATAACTTTCAGCGATTGATTCAGAATAAAAAATTAAAATAATTCGTGAATTCGTGGCGGAAAAATTTTCTCATTTTAAAGCATCACAATAGGCATCTTAATAAACATGGTTCCCGCTTTCGGCTATATCTCTCCGTTCCACTTCGAGGATACCGCCTCAATCGGGGCTAAATTCAAACATTTGGCTTCTTTTAAAAATTGGTATAAAAACCCATTTAATTAGTGAATCAGTAGTAAAAAATAATTTCAGCAATCATTTAAGAATAAGTTAAATTCGCGAATTCGAGCCAAAAAAACTTAGTATCTTAGCATCTCAGAACCTAAGCATCTTTAAAAAGGTTATAAAATTCCAAAAACAGCAACTTTTTGTTTAAAATGAAACAATTTGTTATAATTTGTTATTTTTCTGCAAATTATTTGCTGATAGATAAAAGTGTAATAACTTTGCCCAAAATGATTTAAAAATGCAAGCAAAAGATTTACTGCAGTTAGCAGACCAATTTGGAAGTCCATTGTATGTTTACGATGCCGAAAAAATCCAATCTCAGTACAATAGATTAACTAAAGCTTTCTCTAAGGTTGAGAACTTAAGAGTTAATTACGCCATGAAGGCATTGTCAAATGTTGCGATTCTTCAGTTATTAAAGAACATGGGGTCTGGTTTAGATACTGTATCAATTCAGGAAGTTCAGTTAGGACTTCACGCTGGCTATGAACCCGAAAGAATTTTCTTTACACCAAACGGCGTTTCTTTAGAAGAAATCGAAGAAGTTGCAGCAATGGGTGTACAAATCAATATCGACAATTTATCTATTTTAGAGCAATTCGGAACAAAACATCCACATATTCCAGTATGTATTCGTATTAACCCACACGTAATGGCGGGTGGAAATGCTAATATTTCTGTTGGACATATCGATAGTAAATTCGGAATTTCTGTTCACCAGATTCCGCATATATTGCGAATTGTCGAAAACACAAAAATGCACATTGTGGGTATTCACATGCACACAGGATCAGATATTTTAGATATTGAAGTATTCTTGTATGCTGCTGAAATCTTGTTCGATACGGCTAAACATTTCAAAGAATTACAATTCTTAGATTTCGGAAGTGGATTCAAAGTTCCTTACAAAAAAGACGATATCGAAACAGACATCGAAGAATTAGGTAAAAAATTATCTAAAAGATTCAATGCTTTCTGTACAGAATATGGAAGAGATTTAACGTTGATTTTCGAACCAGGAAAATTCTTGGTGAGCGAAGCAGGTCATTTCTTAGTAAAAGTAAATGTAGTAAAACAAACAACGTCAACAGTTTTCGCTGGAGTTGATAGTGGTTTCAACCATTTAATTCGTCCAATGTTGTACGGATCATCACACCATATTGAAAACATCTCAAATCCAAAAGGAAAAGAGCGTTTTTACTCAGTTGTAGGATACATTTGCGAAACGGATACTTTTGCAAACAACCGTAGAATTCCAGAAATTACTGAAGGCGACATTTTATCTTTCAGAAACGCGGGAGCATATTGTTTCTCAATGTCTTCAAACTACAACTCAAGATACAAACCAGCCGAAATTCTTTGGAAAGACGGAAAAGGAATCTTAATTCGTCAACACGAAACTTTCGAAGATTTACTTAAAAATCAAATTCCGTTGCCAGAAGAAATTGCTGCAACAGTTTAAAAATAAAAAAAAAGAGAATATCTATTTAATCCCGTTTCTTAATTGAGGCGGGATTTTTTTATGCAATTTTATTTCTAAAAAATTAGATAGGTTTATAAAAATTTTAATTTTGTAAGAAATTTACATGTAGATGAATTACAAGAAATATGCCCTTATCAAAAATGAATTATCTACAATATTTAATTTTGTAAGTATTGGGCATAAAGGCAATTTTAGAAAAGTAGTTATTTATTCCCCTACTACAAACCCAAATGTATACAATCTTGGTTTTGGAGATTTAAAATACGATCCTACAAAAAAGAGATATATTATAGATGATCAAGTCATAAATGATAATGGAGATATTAGAGTTATTTTAGCAACCGTAGTAAAAACCGCATACGAATTTACAAGTGTTAATCCGCATGTAACAATATTTTTTAGAGGAAGTGATACCAAAAGAACAAACACTTACAAAAGAGCCATAATGTTAAATCTAAAGGAATTATCAGAAACTTTTGATATATTTGGTGCAAGAATGATTGAAAATAACAAAATCATAGATGAACCATTTGATTATAAAAAAGACTATGATGGTTTTTTAATTAAAAGGAAAAGAATATGAAGAGTGTAAAAAAAATAATTAAGACTAAAAGATCAGCAATTAAAGATTCAAAAATTATTGTTGACACATCTCTCGATAATCTTAAAAATATTGAATTTAAGTCTGGAAAACAAGATGAAATAAATAAAATTGAGTTTAAACTTAATTTTTAATCTTAAACTAAAATATCGTAAATCCCGTTCTCTAAAGCTGAACGGGATTTTTTTTATACTTCACAAAAAAATAATTGCACTAAGACTAATTAAAGTTTGTAATTTTTACAAAGAGAAAATAGCATTTAAATATGGATAAAAAAATTGACCTTAAATCATCAACAATAGAAAAAGGCTTAGAAATAGCAAAAGAATTTATTGAAAAACTTATTATGCCTTCAATTGAAGAAACTGGTCTACTTTTTAAAGATCATCTTACAATGTGGCGATTCAAAAATCAAGTTAAAATGTTGAATAGAGCAAATGAATATTGCATAAAACATAATATTAATCCCAAAAAAATATCATTAAAATTACTATGTCCGCTTTTAGAATATTCAAGTTTAGAAGATGATGATGACTTACAAGATAAATGGTCTATACTAATTTCTAATCTCATTGATTCAGAGCAAAATATAGAAAATAATATCTTTCCGTATATCTTAAGTCAGTTATCTAAAGATGAATTCTTTTCTTTAGAAAAAGTTTACAATAATAAGGTTTCGAGATTTTTTAAACAAAACCTAGAACTAGAGAATTATTTTGCTGAAAAAGAAAATAATGAATTAAAAATAAAACATGAAATTCAAAGCGTAGAACAATTAATAATCAAGCTAGAAAAAGAAAAAAATTGGACGGACGAAATATTCGAATTATATTCAAAAATTAGTGCCTTAGAAAATGATTTTCAAAAATTAAAAAGTAAAGAATATGAAATACGTTTAGAAAGAGATAGAACAGAAATTGTTCCTTATAACTTACTTAGAGAATTTGAGTTTTCTAACTTAATAAGACTCGGTCTAATAAAAGAAGTAAAAGAATTTTACGCAAAAAAACAAACATTAGAAATACCAAATGAAATGAATTATGAAAGAAGCTACACTAATGTTGATTTAGAAATTGATGTTGATTCTAAAACAGAATATATATTAACAGAATTAGGAGAATTATTTCACAAATCATGTCAAGAAAAAAAATAAACAACCTATTTTTAGCATACCAAATCAAACCCCAAAAATCAATGAAATTTACAATTACCCTATCAACACTATTCCTATTATTCACAACAAATTTATTCAGCCAAACTCTAGCCGATTTAAAACTAAAACCAAAAGAAATTCCGAAAGGCGGTTATATGGTAAGCGACGGAAATATTTGCATAACGCCACAAGCTTGTAGTTTTTATAATGATATTGAAACTTACAGTAACATTGTTGGAACTGTAAAAAGTAAAGCCATTCAGAGTTTTAAAAGCAAAGCAGATCGCGGTTCAATTATGTATTTTGAATTTGATCACGTTTTTAAAGGCGATCGATTCCTGCAAGGTTTGCTTTGGGGAAAAGACGGCCAGCCAACAGCTGAACATCCAGAAGAATATATCGCAAAAGGAAGATTTCTGGTTATTTGGAGTTTACAGCCAGATAGTCCGCTAAGAGAAAAATCAGAAACTAAAGTCGAAGCAATTTTAGAATAAAAAAATCCCGTTTCTTTATTGAAACGGGATTTTTTTATTATTTCTCAAAAAGTATTCTCTAACAATATTATACATTTTTTCGTAAAAACTTGAACAATAAGTACAATAGATAAAGTAAAAAGAAACCAAAGCCAAGAATTGCTATTTGCCAAATAAATAATCCAATCTGAAAATCATTAATTAATTTTTCCATAATTTTATCTTTTTAATGGTTTATTTTCCTGATGTACAAATAAACAAAAAAGTCTTACAATTTTAAAAGTAAAAAATATAAAAAATGAAACCACAAGTTCGAATTCTGTTTTATTCTATTCTATTCTTTTTATACCTAACTCTAACTCAATTTATACTATCATTGGGCGGAGTCTTAAAAACAGATCCTTACATTACTTTAGGCGTTGGTTTTGCAGCTTTAAATCTTATTTATGCCTTTTTTGGCTTAAAATGGAAACCTCTTCTCAATGTAATTTGCGCTATCGGAATTGCGGCTTTGGCTTTATTTCTGGCTTTGCAGTTTACCAATCTTCATTTGGTTATAGATTATGATCCGTATCAGGTTAAAACTGCCATTTTTGCTAATGCTGTTTTCTCTATTATTTTTTGGGAAATTGTGTATCAGGTGAAGATTAGGAAGTCATAAAAAATCAATATCAATTGCCTCCAGCTTTAGCTGGAGGTAAATAAAAGTCTTTCAAATAGGGCTTTAGCCAAAACCTTATAAGTTTGGCTAAAGCCCTATTCTTTTTCTACAAATCCCTCCAGCTAAAAATGGAGGCAATTCATTTTAAAACTATTTCTTGAAAACTTAGTGTATTTCATTAGCAAAAAACATTTGAAAATAATTTACTAGATTTACTTTAAGTATTTAAAAATCAAACTCATGAAACGACAGCCATCAATAGACATAGTCCGCGGAATTGTAATGATTATTATGGCGCTGGACCATGTTCGAGATTTGATGCACATTGATTCGATTACACAAAGTCCAACCGATTTAGCGACTACTTCTCCTTTGTTATTTTTCACACGTTGGATTACGCATTTGTGCGCACCAATTTTTGTTTTTCTGGCAGGAACTTCGGTTTATCTTTCGCTACAAAACAAAAACAATATCACTGAAAAAAGAGCGCTTTTAATCAAAAGAGGATTTTGGTTAATCTTCCTAGAATTTACAATTGTCAATTTCGGATTATTCTTTGATATTGGTTTTCACACACTTTTATTCGAAGTGATAGCCGCAATAGGTTTCGGATTTATCATCTTAGGATTATTACTGAAAATCAGTTCCAAAACACTTGGAGTTATTGGTTTAGTAATTATTGTTTTCCACAACCTTTTGCCTCTTATTCCTTTTGAAGAAAATTCGATTATAAAAGCCGTTTTAGCACCATTTTTTAGTCCAATTGTTATTCCGTTTTCTGGAAGAGCATTTATTATGGGTTATCCTCCAATTCCGTGGCTGGGCATTATGTTAGTTGGTTTTGCAACTGGAAAATTCTTTGCATTAGAAACAGAAAAAAGAAAAAAACTATTTATCAAAATCGGCTTAAATGCTTTAGTTTTATTTATCATCATTCGATTCGTCAATATTTACGGAGATCCTGCATTATGGACTTCTCAGAAAGATTCTGTTTTTACGTTTTTGTCTTTTATGAATGTTACTAAATATCCGCCTTCTCTCCTATTCTGCTTGGCTACTTTAGGAATTATGTTTCTGCTTCTTCCTTTTGCAGAACAATTTCAAAAAGGCATCAAAAAAGTAACTTTGGTTTATGGAAAAGTTCCTTTGTTTTACTTCGTCGTTCATTTTTATATTATCCATATTCTAACTTTAATTATGCTTTTGGCACAAGGTTTTAATTGGTCGCAATTTGAATTTGCTTCTGGAACTTTTGGAAGACCAAAAAACCTAGAAAGCGGTCTGCCTCTTTGGGCAATTTATTTGATTTGGATTTCTGTTCTGACGATTCTTTACAAACCTTGTCAATGGTTTGGAAAATATAAAGCTGAAAATCAACATTGGTGGCTAAAATATATTTAGGATTATTATAAATCACTAAAAAGCTGCATTACACTATGTTCTAGAACAAAATAAAAACAATGATTTTCGTACGTATTTTTTTATATTAGCACTTTGAATTTTATCTAAGCCTAACATGAAAATTAGAATTTTACTCCTTTTATCAGTACTTGCTATTTCTTGTAAAAAAGAAGCAAAAACGGAAACAGAAACTCAGCAAATTACTCAAAAAGATTCTTTGGAAATTCCTGTAAAAGAAGAACCTAAAACACAAAAAGGAGATACAATTGTACTTTCAACAAAACATAAAACCAATAAAATTTTATGCGATCTTGACGGAGATAATTTAGAGGAAACAGTAGAAATTTTCAGAAGTACAAAAAACCAAAAAAGCGGTCTGAAAATCACATACGGAAATAGAAAAAAAACTGATTATCTAGGCTTTGGAAATGGTATTTTACAACAAGGTTTTGATGAAATTGATTGGGTTGGCATTTTTGAAAAAGCACCTAAAAATGAGATTTACTTTAATAATGTAAACGACGACGGCGAAATTATTGGCGAAGAACAAGTTGCAGAACAAGACAAAATAAAACTGCCAAATGACGGAATTTTTATCCACGCCGATGAAAGCTGCGGTGGAGGAATTATTTATCTAAAAAATGGCAAATACGAATGGATTCAACAGGAATAAATTGATTATAATTTAACTTCTAAACTATTTTGAATATGAAAAACACAGTAGAAATTGCAAATCGTTTTAGAGAAGTCATTTTAAACGGAACTTGGATCGCAAATACCAATTTTAAAGATCAGCTGGAAAATCTAGATTGGAAAATTGCCGTAAGTCCGATTCAGAATTTAAATACGATTGCGGCTCTCGCACAGCATATTCATTATTACATAAAAGGAATAAATCAGGTTTTTAAAGGCGGAACTTTAGACATAAAAGACAAATTTAGTTTTGATTTCCCGCCTATAGATTCGCAAGAACAATGGGAAACTTTTCTATCTAAATTTTGGAACGATACCGAAGAATTTGCTTCGTTGGTAGAACAAATGCCTGACGAAAAACTTGACGAAGGTTTTGTGGATATTAAATACGGAACATACAGAAGAAATATCGAAGCCATGATCGAACATAGTTATTATCATTTAGGACAAATCGTATTGATTAAAAAACAATTAATAAACTAAAACCAAACCATAACATAATAATGAAAACAAAATTTCTAATCCTAATAGCCATTTTTTGTTTAATGAGCTGTAAAGATTCTAATAAAATTGAAAGAGAAAATGAACCTACAATTTACAATGTAGGAAGTGAAGATGAAGCAATGAATGCGGCAATTCTAAAAGCAAATGAAACTTTAGATGATTTCAATAAAGGACTAGCTGATTTTAAGGCTGACAGTCATGCTTTAAAAGTTAAGTTTTCAAACGGAAAAGATATTGAGCACATGTGGGTAGGCGACATTAAATACATAGATGGCCAATATTCTGGAATTTTAAATAACGACCCAGAATATATTACTGAATATAAAGCGGGAGACAAAATAAATATCGATTCTGGTAAAATTAGCGACTGGATGTATTTGGTTAATGGAAAATTATTTGGCGGCTACACGATTAGAGTTATTCGAGACAAAATGAGCGAAGAAGAACGCCAACAATTTGATGAAGAAAGTGGTATGCTGATAGATTAATTTTACTTAATACTAAATTCAGTTTTATAACTATTTTTTATTATGTCTTTTTAAATTAATAAAATGAAAATGTCGTTGAAAATAGGAAAATTAGGAAAAATAAATTTTATAGTTTTTTTAGTTTTATTTCTCTGTTTTTCTTGTTCAAATAAAACAGAAATCAAAAGCAGTACTATTCCAGATAAAAAGGAACGAGTCCAAAAGTTATTGAAAGAAATTAAAGCTGATTCCGAAATATTGGATGCTGAATTTGATTTATTTAATGTTAATGGTTTTAGCGACGATTTTGTCATGATTCCTGGAAGTTCATCTATTGACTATAAGTTCGTTGTAAAAGTCGATCCGAAAAAAATTTCTAATTGGACAAAAGATCTGTCAGAAACAAGTGGAAATATTGGATCTGAAAAATGGACCGCTTCTTTAATTGAAAAAAGAGAAAAGGAATGGAAAACAGCAAGCGAACCTATTTTTTATAAAAGAAAAAATGATCCTTCGGTTGTCTTCATTATATTTGAAAAGGAAGGAATTATCTACAAACGTATATTAAGTCTTTAATTATTAGACTTATAAAAACAAAAATTCTAATCTAGCCCCGATGGAAGCGATATCCTTTTGTGTCGGGGTTCGACACAAAAGATATAGTGGACAGCGGGACAAGAGTTCTTATGAAAACAGCTTTTTCTGCTCCTTAAATAAATTAAAAAAAGGCATAGTTGTTGAAAGTTAAAAAAGATATATTTACACCTTCAAAAAATACACTATGCAAAAAATTACTTTTCTATTTTCTGTATTGTTTTTAGCCTTCTCTTCTTGCGGAGTAAAAACAACTCAATCAATGCTTAGCGACGGAAATTATGACGGTGCAATAGATCGCGCTGTGGAGGCTCTTCGCACAAAAAAGGATTCTAAAGGCAAACAAGATTATGTGTATCTGTTAGAAGAAGCTTTTGCAAAAGCGAAAGAACGCGATTTACGTGATCTAGAAATGCTGAACAAAGAGAATAACCCTGCTAATGCTGAACGCATTTATAATACTTATTTGCAGTTAAATAATCGTCAGGAAAAAATTAGACCAATTTTACCGCTTCCTTTATTGAAGCAGGGAAAAAATGCCTATTTCCCTTTTGACAATTATTCTGATGAAATTGTCAACAGCAAAAATGCACTTTCGAAGTATTTGTATGAAAATGCTTCAGCCCTTTTGAAATCGAATAACAAAATGGATTTCAGAAAAGCATATGATGATTTTGCTTATTTGGAAAGCATTAATCCTGGTTATAAAAACACCAAAAAACTAATGGATGACGCTCTTTTTAAAGGAACTGATTTTGTTGATGTTTATGCGAAAAATGAAACCAATATGGTAATTCCGAAAACGCTTCAGGACGATTTATTGGATTTTAAAACTTACGGATTAAATGATAAATGGACGGTTTACCACAGCGCAAGACAAAAAAATGTAATTTACGATTATAGTTTGATTCTTAGTTTCAGGCAGATTGCTATTTCGCCAGAACAAATTAAAGAGAAGGAATTTGTTAAGGAAAGACAAGTTAAAGATGGTGTAAAAACACTTTTGGACAGCCGAGGAAGACCTGTAAAAGACAGTTTAGGAAAAGAAATTAAGGTTGATAATTACAAAATACTTCGTGCAACGGTATATGAATTCAGACAATTTAAATCTTGTATGGTAACAGCAAAAGTTGATTATGTTGATTTAAAAAGCAATCAGCTTGTTCAGACTTTCCCGATAAGCAGCGAATTTATTTTTGAGAATATTTATTCGAAATATAAAGGAGATCAAAATGCTTGTGAGGAAAATTATATAGGATATTTTTCTAAACGTGCTGTTCCGTTTCCAAATAACGAACAAATGGTTTATGATACAGGTGAAGATCTGAAAGCCAAGCTAAAAGACATCATTGTAAAAAATAAATTTAGAAAGTAATTATGTAACAGGTTTACAGAGAAAAAGGCGCATTTTTGATGCGCCTTTTTTTGTTTACGTTCTTTCAATTAAAAAAATCAAGTTTTTGAATTGCGCAACCAAAAAGTTGCGTATATTTGCAACTGATTAGTTGCGAATTTATATCCATAAAAATGAAAAGAGATATTTTTCAGGCAATTGCCGATCCGACGAGACGGGCAATTTTAGTTTTGGTTTCTTCGAGTGCATTAACACCAAATGCTATTGCGGAGCAGTTTCAAACTACAAGACAAGCGGTTTCTAAACACATTAAAATATTGAATGAATGTGATTTATTGGAAGAAAAGAAATTGGGCAGAGAAATTTATTATCAGCTCAAAATTGACAAAATGAAAGAAATTGATCAATGGCTGGAGCAATTTAAGGCAATTTGGGAACAGCGTTTTAATCAATTGGATCAAGTATTATTAAACTTAAAATCGAAAGAAAATGAAAACTGATTTATTAATGAATTTCTCTGTAGACAAGGAAAATAAAACGGTAAATGTAAAACGTGAATTTGATGCTCCACTGGCAAATGTTTGGTCTGCTTGGACTGAGCCTGAAATTCTAGATTTATGGTGGGCGCCAGCTCCTTTTAAATCTAAAACCAAAAGTATGGAGTTTAAAGAAGGCGGAAAAAGATTGTATGCAATGGTTGGTCCTGATGGTGTGGAACGCTGGAGTTATTTTGAATACTCTTCAATTTCTCCTAAAACAAACTTTAAGCATTCTGCAACGTTCTCTGATGCAGACGGAAATCCGAATTCAGAATTTGGAAGTTCATATTGGGATATTTCTTTTTCTGAGCAAAACGGTTCGACAATTGTCGACATCCACATAAGACGTGACAGTTTTGAAGAATTGCAAAAAATAATCGAAATGGGCTTTAAAGAAGGATTTACTTCTGCAATGCAAGGTTTGGACAAAATCTTAGCCGAAAAATAGAAACCATTTTGACCGAATTAACTATTTAACAAACTTTAAAATCTAAGGAAAATGAAATCAAATCTTTTAATGAATTTTACTGTAGATAAAGAAAATAATACTGTAAATGTAAAACGTGAATTTAATGCATCGTTACCTCAGGTTTGGTCTGCTTGGACAGAAGCTCAAATTCTGGATCAATGGTGGGCGCCAGCTCCGTGGAAATCACGAACGAAAAGCATGGAATTTAAAGAAGGCGGACGAAGATTGTACGCAATGGTTGGTCCTGAAGGTAAAGAACACTGGGCACTTGCGGATTATACTTCGATAGATCCGAAGACAAATGTAAAATGGCTGGATGCTTTTTGCGACAGCGAAGGAAATTTAAATACAGAATTTCCACGTTCTGACTGGGATGTTACTTTCTCTGAAAAAGACGGCTCTACTTTTGTTGATGTTGTAATCAAACATGAAAAATTATCTGACTTGGAAATGATTATTCAAATGGGATTCAAAGAAGGTTTTACCATTGCAATGGAAGGTTTGGATACTATTTTTGCTGGAGAGAAGAAATAAAAGAAGAATAAAATTCAATATGTTAAATCCTGTATAGTTGCAGGATTTTTTTTTGTATTTTTCAGTCTTAAAATCAAAACATTAAGTACAAAAAATTATTTTTTAATCGCAAACACAAAACAAAATGATGAAATTCTTTACCGTGCTTTTTTTATTTATTTCAGTTACCGTTTTTTCTCAAAACAGATATGAGCTTTCAGATGAAGGAAAAGACAAATTATACCTATCAGATTCTATTGCAAATCTTGCCAAAGCTGGAAAAATCACAGATCGCCCAATGGTTGTTGTTGATGGAATAACGCACCGTTATCAGGATTTAGAAAAAGAAAAACTTGCTCTTTCAAAAATTGAAATTGCCAAAATTATCGCTCTTCAAAAGCAGACTGGGATTAATATTTATGGAAAGTCGGGAGAACCTGGCGTTTTGATTATTACTACAAACAGAAATAGCTACTATAAACCTGTACAAGAGGTAAAACCTGGCTTTTAAATAACACACTCTAAAATATACAATGAATAAATTTTTTGCTCTAGCTTTTTTACTTTTATCTTCAAGTTTAGTATTCAGCCAAAAAAACAAAACAAAAACCATAGAAACATCAAAACCTTTTGTATTAGGTGTTATTGATGAAATTCAATCGAAAGAATTAAACGAAAAAAGAATTCTAAACATTTATCTTCCTGAAGGCTACAATCCTGCTGAAGCAACAAAATATCCTGTTATATATTTATTAGACGGTTCTGCTGATGAAGATTTTATTCATATTTCAGGATTGGTTCAGTTTAATAATTTTGAATGGATCAATCAGGTTCCAAAATCAATCGTTGTGGGCATTGCAACTGTCGATCGAAGAAGAGATTTTACATTTCCGACTACTATAGAAAATGATAAAACCCGTTTTCCAACTGCAGGTCATTCAGATCAATTTATTGCTTTTATTGAAAAAGAATTGCAACCTTTTATTGAGAAAAAATATAAGACCAATGATTCTAAAACGATCATTGGTCAATCTCTTGGTGGTTTACTAGAAACTGAAATCCTACTTAAAAGACCTTCTTTATTTAATAAATATGTTATTGTAAGTCCGAGTCTATGGTGGAACAATGGCTCTTTGCTTGATTTGGATTCTGAAATGCTAAAAGAAAATTTTAATCAGCAAATAGATATTTATATCGCTGTTGGAAAAGAAGGATTGACTCCAACAGAAATTCCGCGTGTCATGGAAGTCGACGCTAACTTACTGTCAGAAAAATTAAAAGGATCTAAAAGCAAAAATGTGAAAGTCTATTTTGATTATTTCCCTGAAGAAAACCACGCAACAATTCTGCATCCAGCGGTTGCCAATTCTTTTAAATTCTTTTATCCGAAGACTAAAGAATAAAAATAATTCATATTGTAAAGAATAATCTAAAAAACAATTTCTTTTGTTTAACCAAAAATCATAAGAGAAGCCTGTTCTTTTATGATTTTTTTATTTGCCAAATCAAGCAAAAAACAACTAAAAGACAATGCATTATAAAAAAACCATTGCTTGATTTTTACACACATTTATTTCTTAAATAAAAACCAATAAAAAATAAACAAAAATGTGGTTTTCCGTAAAGATTGTACCTATTTTACATTTTATATTTGCCACAAAAAAATAAAACTAACCAAAATAAATTAGCCTACGACAAAACATTTACTTCTCAATTAAAACACAAAGAATTCAGTTTCTTTTAAATCCAAAACCCAAAATAAATCAAACAAACTATCAATTATTTTTAATGAAAAAACAAATTTTATTTATTGCCCTAACTTTACTTTTTACTCTTAAAGGATTTTCTCAAGTAGGTTTCGAAAAAGGTTATATTATTACAGAAAACAATCAAAAAACAGAATGTTTAGTTGAAAATTTAGACTGGAAAAACAATCCAAGTAGTTTTAGATATAGATTATCTGAAGATTCTCCAATTATTAATGCAGACTTAAAAACTGTAAAAGAATTTAGCGTTACAGGTCAGAAAAAATTTATTAGATCTACAGTAAATATTGACCGATCTACCAAAGACCTACAAACAATGACTACAGAAAAAAATCCTGTTTTTCATTTAGAAACATTATTTCTGCAAGTGCTTATGGAAGGTAACGCGTCGTTATATCTTTATGATGACAGTACAATAAGACGTTTCTTTTACAAAGTAAATAATGCTGAAGTAAAACAGCTTGTGTACAAAACTTATCTTGCAAGCGGTGACAACGAAAATGCCAATAACTATACAGATCAAATTGCAAAAAACAATTATTTTAGAGAACAGCTTTATCTTGATTTAAAATGTGACAATATTCAACAAAATGACTATGAAACGTTGACTTATGCCAAAAATGCTTTAATGCGTATTTTTGCAAAATATAATAAATGCACTAATTCTGAATTTGTTGATCTTGAAGTAAAAGAGAAAAAAGACTTGTTTAATCTTACAGTTCGTCCGAGATATAATAACAGTTCATTAACCATGGACAATTCTGTTTTTGAAGATTTGGATTTTGATTTTGGAGGAAAATCAAGCTTTAGTTTAGGAATTGAAGCTGAGTTTATTTTACCATTTAATAAAAACAGATGGTCACTTATTGTGGAACCAACTTATCAATATTATAAAGCTGAACAAACTATTACAAGCTCTCAGGTTGTTGGCGGAACTTTAATTGGTAAAATAGATTATAAATCAATTGAATTGCCAATTGGTGTAAGACGTTATTTTTTCATTAATAAGAATGTAAAAATATTCGCCAACGGATCAGTTATAATCGACTTCAGCAATAATTCGACAGCAACTGTTACAAGAAACGACGGATCTCCTTTGAACAAATTAGACATTAACTCAGGTATTAACTTAGGATTTGGTCTAGGTGCAAAGTTTATGGATAAATTCAGCGCTGAAATAAGATATCAAACATCAAGAGCTATTTTGGCTCAAAATTCGAACTGGAGCTCTTCTTATCAGACAACTTCTTTAATTGTTGGATATTCTTTCTTTTAAGATCAATAAAACTATACTTAATATATTGCTAATTGACACTGGTGTCAATTAGCAATATACTATTTATCCCAACCACCCTTCTCTATCCAAACTTCTGTATTGAATCGCTTCGGCAATATGTGAAGAAACAATATTTTCCGAATGATCTAAGTCGGCGATTGTTCTTGAAACTTTCAAAATTCTATCATAAGCTCTCGCGGAAAGATTTAATCGTTCCATTGCATTTTTTAGCAATTCCTTTGAAGGTTCATCCAAAACACAATATTCTCGAATTAGTTTACTGCTCATTTGCGCATTGTAATGAACATTTTCGACCGTTTCAAATCGTTTCGTTTGAATTTCTCTCGCCGCTGTAACTCGTTTACGAATTTCTACACTGCTTTCTGCTTTTCGCTCGTCAGCTAATTTCTCAAACGGAACTGGTGTAACTTCTATATGAATATCAATTCGATCTAATAAAGGTCCCGAAATTTTACTCATATAACGCTGCATTTCGTGCGGTGAAGAAGTATTCGGCATACTAGGATCGTTACAGAATCCGCTCGGACTTGGATTCATACTTGCCACAAGCATAAATGATGAAGGGTAAGTAATTGTAAACTTAGCTCGTGAAATTGTTACTTCTCGATCTTCCAAAGGCTGACGCATTACTTCTAAAACGTCTCGTTTAAACTCTGGCAATTCATCCAAAAACAAAACACCGTTATGCGCCATCGAAATTTCACCCGGCTGCGGATAACTTCCTCCTCCAACGAGCGCGACATTTGAAATAGTATGATGCGGACTTCTAAATGGTCTTTGATTCATCAATCCGACTTCTTTTAATTTTCCTGCAACGCTATGAATTTTAGTGGTTTCCAAAGCTTCACGCAACGTCATTGGCGGTAAAATACTCGAAACTCGTTTCGCTAGCATTGTTTTTCCAGCTCCAGGTGGGCCAATTAAAATAATATTATGACCGCCAGCAGCTGCAATTTCCATACAGCGTTTAATGCTTTCTTGTCCGCGTACATCGGAAAAATCATGTTCAGGGAAATCGAGAGTTTTATAAAATTCGGCTCTTGTATCTATAACTGTAGGCTCAAGCGTTCCTTTGCCAGCGAAGAAATCGACAATTTCTTTTAAATTTTCAACCCCATAAACATCTAAACCTGAAACAATCGCTGCTTCTTTTACATTTTGAATAGGGAGAAAAAATCCTTTGTAACCTTCTTCTTTGGCTTTTATGGCAATTGGCAAAGCTCCGCGAATTGGCTGAAGACTTCCGTCTAAAGAAAGTTCTCCCATAATAATATATTGTTCAATTTCTGGGGCTTTTATCTGATCTGAGCCAACTAGAATTCCCATTGCTAAAGTCAAATCATAAGATGAACCTTCTTTTCGAAGATCAGCTGGTGCCATATTGACTGTAATTTTCTTTCCCGGAAAATTAAATCCATTGTTTTTTAAAGCGGCTGCAATTCTAAAACTACTTTCTTTTATAGCATTATCAGGAAGTCCAACTAAATGATAACCAATTCCTTTATCCATATGAACCTCAACTGTAATCGTTGTGGCTTCAACTCCAAAAACGGCACTTCCGTAAACTTTTACTAACATAAATAAATTCTTATAAAAAAGTAAAAGTATTTAATTATGCAGAAAAAATCACTATTTTTGTAAATATTTTATTACTTTTTAATTTAAACAACATTACAATGAAAACCTTTTCATTTATCCACTTTGGAGAAATTGATATTAATAATCTTGAAGAATACTATGATATAAGTATTGAATTAAACTCTCAGGATATTGAAATAGACCTAAATTTTTCAGAAAGCAAAATCAATCTTGATGTCGCAAGTATAATTAATAATTTTATTGCTAATATTCATAATTATGATCTTCAAAATAAAATTACAATTGAAAAAGAATATAATAATGAAGAGGCTTCACCTGTGAAAGATTACATTAAATATCATGTTGAAGAATTAGATAAAAATGTATTATCAAAATTTATTGATTTCGACAACAAAGCCGTTGAGCCTGAAACGCAATTACTTAAAAAATTAAAATTAATAAGAGTCGGTTTATATCCTGATGGAACAGATGAAAGCGAAAATTTCGCAGTATTTGATTATACTATTGACAGTGAAATTACAGATGAACTAATTGTAGTGAATACTAATAAAAATAATGTTTTCGACAATGTGGCTTGGGAAAGCTAGATTTAATTGATTAGAAAAATTATACAATAATCAAATCGGATTAAGAAAAACTTAATCCGATTTGTGTTTTAACTTCTTCCACAATCCTACTCAACTCCAAACAATTCTGATGCGACCAAAGTTTGCTTTCAATTTCATTATTCAAAATACAATTTTGGCATTCTATGATTTCATGAGAATAACCTTTTCCAAGAGTTGGTAAAGTGACAACGGCTTCTTTTACTTCATTTTTAAATAAAGAATAACCATCTGCAACAAACCAAGGCGCGTTTAATTCTATTCGCCCTTCTGTTCCTGAAATAACCGCTTTCATATCAGATTCTGAAACTATAGAAGCATGCAAAACCGATTGAGCCGATTCATATTGCAAAATCATAGAAGTCTGCAAATCAATATCCTTCTTGTGTTTAATTGCTTTCGCCAAAATCTCTTTCGGATATCCCAATAATATATAGGACAGAAACAAAGGATAAACGCCAATATCAAATAATGCTCCTCCGCCCAGTTCTTTATCAAAAAGTCTTTTGTTTTCTGTTTCACTTCCGTGAAAGGCAAAATCGGCTTTTATATAATTTATGTTGCCAATTACTCCATTATTGATTTTATGCAAAACATCTTGAACTGATGGAATAAATCGAGTCCAAAATGCCTCCATAAAAAACTTATTGTATTTTTTAGAAGCTTCAATCATTCTTTCCGCATCTTTATACGATAGTGCCATTGGTTTTTCGCATAAAACGTGTTTTCCGTTTTCTAATGCTTTTATAGACAATTCGGCATGCGAATTATGCGGAGTTGCGATATAGACAATTTCAACTTCAGGATCTTCAAAAAGTAAATCATAAGAATCATAGCTTTTTAAGGCTTTAAACTTCTCTGCAAATTCATTCGCTTTAGCAATATCTCTCGAAGCAACTGCTTTTAGTTCAGCATTTTCTATCAATAATAGATCTGAAGCAAACTGAGCCGCAATATTTCCAAGTCCTACAATTCCCCATTTAATTCTTTTACTTTCCATTCTTTATATTTTAATCATCAAAATTGTTAAAAAGATTAAAAAATGCCCTTTATAACAATCAGCAGACGTTTTTTAAACAACAAATATCTATTATCCTACAAAAAATAGCAATCAATTACCCCAAAAATTATCAAAAATGGCAGTAAGTGAAAAAAAAATGTTGCCAAATTGTAAATTTTAAGTTTGTTTTAAGAAATTCACGCAAAATCATAGGGGTTAAATTTTAAATTTAACAAAAATTAAGCATACTACCCTATTTTTTTATGGGGTGTAAAATGATTTTATACTTTTATAAAAAATTTTAAAACTAAATAACTATGCGAAAAATTATTTTAAGTGTGATTCTTATCACGATTTTGGTACTAACCTTTATTTCAAACTTTATCATTGCAGATAACCCAATTCCAGCAGAAGCTGTAAAGTTTGATACTGGAGATACTGCCTGGATGATCGTTGCAACTGCTTTTGTATTGTTAATGACTCCTGGATTAGGATTTTTCTACGGAGGTATGGTAGGTAAGAAAAACGTAATTAGTACTATGCTTCAAAGTTTTATGGCAATGGTAATTGTTACTATTTTATGGGTTGTTGTTGCTTTCGGATTAGCTTTTGGACCAACTATTGGAGGTATTATTGGTAATCCATCTTCTAATTTATTCTTTGAAGGTGTTGGAACAAACACAGCTTGGAGCCTTGCACCAACTATTCCTTTTATGTTATTCGCATTATTTCAGGCAAAATTTGCTATCATTACTCCTGCATTAATTACAGGTGCTTTTGCAGAACGTATTCGTTTCTGGGCATATTTGTTATTCATGGTTTTATTCATCATTTTAATATACGCTCCGCTTGCTCACATGACTTGGCATCCTGATGGGGTTTTCTTCAAAATGGGAGTTCTTGACTTCGCTGGAGGAACTGTAGTACACATGAGTGCTGGATGGGCTGCATTGGCTGGAGCTATCTTCTTAGGAAAAAGAAAAGTTCAAAAAGCTAATCCTGCTAGAATCACTTATGTATTATTAGGAACTGGTTTACTTTGGTTCGGATGGTTTGGTTTCAACGCTGGTTCTGCTTTAGGAGCAAATGGTCTTGCAACTCAAGCTTTAGGAACAACTACTGTTGCTGCTGCTGCTGCTGCAATGGCTTGGGTTTTCCTTGACAAAATTTTAGGACACAAATTATCTGCTCTTGGAGCTTGTATCGGAGCTGTTGTAGGTCTTGTTGCTATTACGCCTGCTGCTGGATTCGTAAGTATCTCTCACGCAATATTCATTGGTTTATTCTCTGCAATTGTAAGTAACATTGTAGTAAGCAAATTCCCTAAAGGAAAAATCGACGATGCTCTTGATGTATTTGCTTGTCACGGTGTTGGTGGTATGGTAGGAATGCTTTTAACTGGTGTTTTCGCTTCAAAAGCTATCAACCCAGCAGTTGGAGATAATCAAGGTTTAATCTTCGGAACTCCAACATTATTCATCAATCAATTAACTGCTTTAGTTGTTGTTTCAATCTTTGCTTTTGTTGCTTCTTATGTTTTATTCTTCATCGTTAATAAAATTACTCCTCTAAGAGTTACTGAAGAAAAAGAAGAATTAGGATTAGATATCTCTCAACACGGAGAATTCTTATAAGAATAAATTTTCCCTTTTCATTACTTGATAAATAAAAAAGCACTCTAAATTTGACTTAGAGTGCTTTTTGTTTGAATTAACTTCAACCTTTTGAATTTTAGATTTTAGATTGCAGATTTTAGATTTAAAAGACAGATGATTAAGTCTTATCTTAATTCTTAATTCTTAATTCTTAATTCTTAATTCTTAATTCTTAATTCTTAATTCTTAATTCTTAATTCTTAATTCTTAATTCTTAATTCTTAATTCTTAATTAAAATTCGCAATTCCTTCTTTCAACCAATGCAAGTATTCTTCTGTACTTACATAACTAATAGTTGGTTTTGTATTGTTCAAATTATTTCCTTCTAAATCAGTAATCACATACAAAGGCTGTGTATTAGTTTTATATTTAGAGATCATAAAATCTGTCCATTTATCGCCAGCTGTGATGATTTTGTCACCTGCTGCCGTTGTAAATTGTTCTTCTTTCGGTAATTCACGTTTATCATCAACGTAAAGAGAAATTAAAACAACATCATTTTTTAGAATTGGTAATACCGAAGGATCTGACCAAACATTGTTTTCCATTTTTCTACAGTTTACACAAGCATAACCTGTAAAATCTAACATGATTGGCTTTTTGATTTCTTTTGCATAAGCCAAACCATCTTCGTAATCGTGGAAAACCATAATTCCATGCGGACCTAATTCTGCGCCTTCTGGAAGTCCTTTAATAGATTCTGAAGAAACAGCTCCGTTTCCTGATCCTCCTACTCCAAATGGGCTTTCGCTATATTGCGGCGGTGGCGGGAATGCACTGATTAATTTTAAAGGCGCTCCCCATAAACCAGGAATTAAATACATGGTAAACACAAAAGTCAATAATCCTAAATATAATCTTCCAACAGAAATATGATTTGTTGGACTATCGTGAGGCAATGTAATTTTTCCAAATAAATATAATGTCATTGCTCCAAAAATCGCGATCCAAATCGCAATAAACACTTCTCTTTCTAAGAAATGCAATTGTAAAACTAAATCGGCATTTGATAGAAATTTGAATGCTAAAGCCAGTTCTAAAAATCCTAAAACTACTTTTACTGTATTTAACCAACCACCAGATTTTGGCAACGAATTTAACCAACCTGGGAACATAGCAAATAACATAAACGGAAGTGCTAATGCAGATGAAAACCCTAACATTCCAACTACTGGAGCAATTCCTCCATTTGAAGCCGCTTCAACTAATAAAGTTCCAACAATTGGTCCCGTACAAGAGAACGAAACAATTGCCAAAGCCAAAGCCATAAATAAGATTCCAATAATACCACCTTTATCTGCTTGCTGATCCGCTTTATTTGCCCATGAATTTGGAAGCATAATTTCAAAAGCTCCCAAAAATGATGTTGCAAAAATGACTAAAATCACAAAGAAAATCAGGTTAAACCAAACATCTGTAGATAAAGCATTTAAAGCATCAGCACCAAATACTTTAGTTACAATTAATCCTAAAACTACATAAATTGCAATAATTGAAAGTCCGTAGAAAATGGCATTTCTAATTCCTTTTGCACGGCTTTTACTTTGTTTTGTAAAGAAGCTCACTGTCATCGGAATCATTGGGAAAACGCAAGGCGTCAATAATGCTGCGAATCCTGATAAAAAGGCAATAAAAAAGATTGACCACAAACTTCTTGCAGGCGCTGGAGCAGGAATTTCTTCTTTAGCTATTTCTGTTGTTTTTTCTACTTTTGACTGTACTGCTTCTTCCTTTTGAACTGTATCAACAGCTAGTCCAACTACTTTTGTTTCATCAACTTTAGCTTCTGTTACAACTGGAACTTCTTCCATTTTAAATGTTGACGGAACAGCAATTGAGAATTTCTTATTCGAATTGATACAAACTTCTTTACAAACCTGAAAATCAAAATCTACATCAACCGTTTTCAAGTTCGGATTGATGATTTTAATCTCTTGTTCAATGTGCGCTTTTCCTTCAAAGAAAGTTTCATCCACACCAAAAACGTCATTGAAAGCTGTTCTTGTTTTGCCTTCTTTAGCTTTTCCAACCAATTCGAAATTTCCTTTTTGGTTTTTAAATGTAATTTCTAACGCTAATGGCCCACCTTCTGGCGTAAACTGCGAATACATATGCCAGTCTTTTTCGATTACTGCATCGAAAATCAATACGGCATTATTCCCTTTTTTTTCAATTTTAGAAGTCCATTTTACAGGTTCTAAAATTTGAGCGTTACCTTTCGCAAAAGCGAAGAAAAATAACAAAAGTAAAATAGTTTTAGTCCAAACGTTTTTTAACAAATTGGTCTGAAGATTTTGAGTAAAGTTCATTATTGCAATTCTATTTTAAGTATTTTATTTGTGGCTTTTTTTATTCTAAAACGTTCGTCTTGTCTCATCCCTACTACCCAGATTATTTGGTCATCAGAACATAAAATCCAAGTTTTTTCTTTTTCTATTAATGATAATTTTTCGTCCTTAAAAAGCTTGCTGACTTTTTTAGATTTACCATTCATTCCAAAAGGCTGAAAAACATCGCCTTCTTTCCATTTACGTAAAGTCAGCGGAAAACGGATTTTATCAGCATCGACAAATATAGCTCTATTTGAATCGAATGTTGTGTGACCAACGTTACAAAGACTCATTTTTAAGGGAAAATTAACTTCCGTATCGTTTTCATTGATTTGATATTCGTCGTTTTCTGGCATTTCAGAAAGCGGACTCAAAATCAGCGTTTCTCTATTTTTTAATAAGCGAAATTCCTCTGCATAAACCTGTTTTCCAGATTGCCCTTCGACCAAATCGTAAATATCATTCCAAGCAGAAAAACCAAATTCTTTCAGCCATTGATATAAATACGATTTATAATTTGGAAGTTTTTTAAGCTGATTTAAATCGAAATGAATATCATCGCCTTCTTCTTTTGCTACTTGCTGATAAACGATAATCGATGCGTCTTCAACCATTTCTTTTGATTCTTGAAGAAAAGATTGCGTTTTCTGAAAAGCATCTAAAAAATTAGGATTGATTTCTTTTAAAACAGGAACCAAATTATGACGAATCTTATTTCTAAGATATTTTGTCGAAGCATTACTGCTGTCCTCTCTCCAATCTATCTTATTTTCTTCTGCATATTTCAGGATTTCTTCTCTCGAAAAAGGCAATAGCGGACGAATAATTTTATCGTTTTGTTCTGGAATTCCAGTTAAACCTTCTAACCCAGTTCCGCGAGTTAAATTGATAATAAAAGTTTCCAAATTATCATCGGCGTGATGTGCAGTTAGAATATAATCGAAGTTTTCTTCTTCTAAAAGTTCGTAAAACCAACTGTAACGAAGTTCCCTTGCCGCAACTTGAGTAGACAATTTATAATCTTTGGCAAAAGCTTCTGTATCGAAATGAGTCGTAAAAATTGGAATATTATTTTGATCGCAATACTTCTGAATAAATTCTTGATCACCAAAACTTTCCAATCCGCGGAGTTGAAAATTACAATGCAAAACTGCAATTTCGTAAGGCAATTGATTCAATAAATGAAGCAAAACCATACTATCCAATCCTCCGCTTACAGCCAGAAAAAGCTTTTTTTCTGCTAAAAAAGGAAATCTTGAAACGATATGATTTTGAAATTTTGAAAGCATCTGATAAAAGTAAAAAATTAAATCTAATCTATTTTTAAACGAAATGTTAAGCGTTGTTTTTTTCTGCCACGAATTCACGAATTATTTTGATAATCTTTGATAATAATAAATTCGTGAATTGCTCCGCCTGTTCGCTATCGCTCGGGTCGTGGCGAATAAAAATTATTGCAAAACTTCATGCATTGCCTTGGCTTTCAGCAAGCATTCTTCATATTCTTTTTCAGGAATTGACAACGCTGTTATGGCACTTCCAACTGAAAATGAAACGTATTTATTTTCTTGATTGTATAAAATACTTCTAATTACAACATTAAAATCAAAATCGCCTGCGGGTGTAAAATAACCAATTGCGCCACTATATAATCCTCTTTTTGTTTCTTCTAGATTTTCTACAATTTCCATTACAGAAATTTTTGGAGCGCCTGTCATACTTCCCATTGGAAATGTTGTTTTTAAAACATCTACTGCCGAATATTGCGGATCTAATTTTGAAGTAATTGTAGAAATCATCTGATGAACTTGCAGAAACGAATAGATTCCGCAAAGTTCTTCAACTACCACAGAACCTTTTTGCGCGGTATGTGATAAATCATTTCGAACCAAATCGGTAATCATGATATTTTCAGCTCTTTCTTTGACATCTGACGCTAAGATATTTTTTGAAGCTTCATCTTCAACAGGATCAGAAAAACGTTTTGAAGTCCCTTTAATTGGCTGCGAAATAATCTTATCTCCAACTTTTGTTAAATATCTTTCTGGCGAAGCTGAAAGTAAATATTGTTTGTAATTTTTAAAGAAAACTGAAAAAGGTGCTTGCGAAATTTCATTAAGCTTCTGAAATTTTTCCAGCGGATTTATAATGGCATTTTCAGCATAAAATTCCATGCAGAAATTCCCTTCGTACATATCTCCAACATGAATGTGTTCGAGTATTTTATTTACTTTTTGAACATATAAATCTTTAGGAATACGCTGCTGAATAGTTATATTTTCATTGCTTTCGACTTTCGCCTTTTGACTTTCGACTATTTCATTAAAATCCTTTTCAACCTCATCATCACAAAGCATTAAATACTGAATTTCGAGTTCATTTTCTTTTAAAATAAAAATCTTTTTAGGCTGAAAGAAAAACAAATCAGGAAAATCCAATCCGTCAAAATTATTGGATTGAAGGTTTTCAATATCATTTTTTAAATCATAAGAAAGATATCCAAAAAGCCAGTCTTTTGTATTTTGCTGATATTGTTTTAAATCTTCAAAAGCATTGTAATAATCTGTTTTTAAAGAAGTAAAAGCATCTGTTGCCAATATGCAGTCAAAATTAGAATACTGTTGCGGATAAGAATTGCTGTCTAAAAAAACGACTTCGCGAAATTGCTGCGCCCAACTTAAAAGCTGTTCTTTAAACAGTTTTGGATTTGCAATATATTTATGAATGGAAACTCTCAAAAAGGGTAAATTTTAAACATCAAAATTACGACAAAAATCTTTGATTAACAGAAGCCTGAAAAAATATTGATAGGATTGAAATCTTAACGTAAAACTGTTAAAAAGACATCTATTTAATAAGAAAAAAATCGTTATATTTGATATACAATTAGATTAATCCCAAAATCGGATTAATTTGATTGTAAAATCCTTAAAAAAGAACCTCAAAAAAACCAATTTGTGATTCTAATTTGAGCTTTAGATTGCATCTTTTCCAATAACTTATTTATATTTTTTAACCCTAAAAAATCCTAAGTATTATGAAAATTGCCACAATTATTGTCCGCGTTTTAATTGGTCTTTTGTTACTTTTTGCCTCTCTCAGCTATTTCTTCAATCTAATGCCACCAGAGCCAATAACAAATGACAACTTTAAAGCTTTTAACATGGGTTTAATTGCTTCTACTTATTTATTTCCGTTGGCAAAATCAATAGAATTAATTTGTGGACTTGCATTTGTAACTGGGCGCTATGTAACTTTAGCCAACATTTTGATCTTACCAATTACGGTAAATATTCTGTTCATTAACTACTTTATGTCTCCGGAAAAACTTCCAATTGCCGCATTGTTATTTCTGGCTAATTTATTCTTGATTTACAGATACTGGGATAATTACAAAAGTGTTTTTACTGCATAATACATTTTTATGTAAAAATAAAAAGCCCGTCAGAATAAATCTGACGGGCTTTTTATTTTAATTTACCTTATCATGTTTTACCCAAACCAAATCGGTTATATTGTATCCAATTTCTTGAGCTTTGATAAGAAAATCTGCTTTTACACTTTCTGGAATTGTTTTTTCTCTAGAAAGCATCCACATATATTTTAAACTTTCTCCAGCCACAAGTGCGTATTTGTAATCAGGATCGATTGCTACGACATTGTAACCAGAATAAAAAGGACCAAAAAATGAGACTTTCAGCATACCAATATTGTCTTTTTTGACAAATCTAGCTTTCCCGACACTTTGTTCCCATTTGTCTTTTTTGACATTATAGCCCTTATTATCGACTTTTATTGTATTGTCTTCGTTTAAAGAATACTCGGCCGTTACATTGTTCAGATCTCTTTCCCATTTGTAATCTAATCTGGCAATTTCATACCATTTTCCGAGATATTTTTTGCTGTCAAAGTTTGTAACAGCTTGTGCGTTTTTGGGAATTCCGCCTCCGCATGAGTACAGCGCGATTCCAATTCCTGCTCCAATCAAAACTGGAACTACATATCTACTTTTCATAATACTATCTTTTTAATTATCATAAAGATAGCACCTGAAATCTACATCTAATTTACAAAATTATTTTTGAATATTATATTATATAAAGCTTAAAAATATTGCATAAAAAAACCGCTAGATTACTCCAGCGGTTTTAAAATATCTTTGAACGTAAATTATACGTGTAAAGCTCTATTTTCAGTAGCTGCCAATGCTGCTTCTTTTACCGCTTCCGCGAAAGTTGGGTGCGCGTGGCTCATTCTTGAAATATCTTCAGCAGAAGCTTTAAATTCCATTGCAGTAACCGCTTCAGCAATTAAATCTGCTGTACGTGCTCCAATCATGTGAACTCCTAAAACCTCATCTGTTTTTTCGTCAGCTAAGATTTTTACAAATCCGTCTAAGTCAGCACTTGCTCTTGCACGCCCTAAAGCTTTGAATGGAAAACTTCCAGATTTGTATTTAACTCCAGCTGCTTTCAATTGCTCTTCAGTTTGTCCAACTGCAGCAACTTCTGGCCAAGTGTAAACTACACCAGGAATTAAGTTATAATCGATATGCGGTTTTTGACCTGCTAAAATTTCAGCAACCATTACTCCTTCTTCTTCCGCTTTGTGTGCTAACATTGCTCCACGAACAACATCACCAATTGCATAAATATTTGGAACGTTAGTTTGTAAATGATCGTTTACTTCAACTTGTCCTCTGTCTGAAATTTTAACTCCGGCTTTGTCAGCGTTTAATCCGTCTGTGTAAGGACGACGACCAACAGAAACTAATGAATAATCTCCTTCAAGAGTGATCGTTTCTCCTTTTGCATTTTCAGCTTGAACAACAACAGCATCGCCATTTCTTTCAACTGATTTTACTTTGTGAGAAACGTAGAATTTCATTCCTTGTTTTTTCAACACTTTAGTCAATTCTTTAGAAAGAGCTCCATCCATTCCTGGAATGATTCTGTCCATGAATTCCACTACAGAAACCTGAGCTCCTAAACGAAGGTAAACTTGTCCAAGCTCGATTCCGATAACTCCTCCACCAATAATAACTAAGTGT
>Ga0160502_100400_pt1 | contig 33215 bp, 29 predicted proteins | sample DIDnMG_14_FD_108237 | JGI IMG/M metagenome (GOLD analysis project Ga0160502, IMG submission 108237) | Enriched soil microbial communities from UW Madison campus, WI, USA - DID2933_E24_Xylan MG | ecosystem: Environmental > Terrestrial > Soil > Unclassified | place: USA: Madison, Wisconsin... | reverse complement strand
TAGAAAAAACAATAATTTCTGGATTTTTAAAAGCAAGAACTGTAATGAAGATTGACATTGTAAAACCAATTCCGCCCAGCATTCCTGCGCCTAAAATATGCGTCCATTTTAAATTTTTTGGCAAAGTACACAAACCTGCCGTTACGCCGACAGAAGAGAAAAGCAAAATTCCAAGTGGTTTTCCAACTACTAGTCCGAGAATGATTCCGTAAGTATTGGAATGATTTAAGCCTTCATGCCAGTTTTCGGTAATCGTTAAAGCGGTATTTGCAACGGCAAACAGTGGCAAAATGAAAAAAGCAACGGGCTTGTGTAAAAAATGCTGTAACTTGTATGAAGACGTTTTCTCTCCGCCATCTCCAAACGGAATAACAAATGCTAAGATCACGCCAGTAATTGTTGCGTGAACGCCAGAATTAAGCATAAAATACCACATTACAACTCCGCCAATTAGATACGGAATTAGGTTGTGAATTTTCATTCGGTTTAAAACAAAAAGAAGACACCAAATTCCAAGTGCAATTCCGAGATTTAAAAAAGAAATTGAAGTGGTGTAAAAAATCGCAATCACGATAATGGCACCCAAATCATCAATTACGGCTAAAGCAGTTAAAAACACTTTTAATGAAGCTGGAACTTTATTTCCAAGAAGTGACAAGATTCCAATTGCAAAAGCAATATCGGTCGCCATCGGAATTCCGGCTCCGTTTTGTGTGGTTGTACCGTAATTTAAAACTAAAAATATTGCGGCAGGAACAAGCATTCCACCAAAAGCGGCCATTATTGGCAATGAAGCATTTTTAAAATTCGATAATTCGCCATGATAAATCTCGCGCTCCAGTTCCAAACCGATTAAAAGGAAGAAGATGGTCATTAATCCGTCATTGATCCAATCTGTTATAGAATGCCCCGCAATTTCTTTTTCCCAAAAAGCCACATACGGAATTTGAACCGATGAGTTGGCAAGATAGAGAGATAAAATCGTGACAAAGAGCAAGATAATTCCTCCTGATTTTTCGTTTTCAAAAAAGGCTGTAAAAGTCTTGGTTAATTTCATTGCAGAAGATTTTCTGGAGTATTGAAGTTAGAATTTGAAAATTCTTATTCTTTCAAAGTTAGAAAAAATCTAAGCAATAAAAAAGAGTTTGCCACGAAGGCTTGGACGCAAGAAGCTTTTATTTTTTTGTCTCTAACTATTTCTTCGCGATTTCGCGACTTTGCGAGATTAAAATTAAAATCTTAAACAATTCCCGTATTTTTGTATTTATAAAATTCAACAAAAAATGAGTATAAAAATTCTTCATATCGACAGCAATAATCCAATTCTTTGGAATCAATTGGAAGAAGCTGGTTTCGAAAATCACGCCGATTTTAAATCTTCAAAAGAAGAAATTGAAGCAAAAATTCAAGACTATAACGGAATCGTAATTCGCAGCCGTTTCAAGATCGACAAGACTTTTTTAGATGCTGCAACAAAGTTGCAATTTATTGCAAGAGTTGGCGCAGGTTTGGAAAGTATTGATTGTGAGTATGCTTCTTCGAAAGGAATACATCTCATTGCAGCTCCGGAAGGAAATCGCAACGCTGTTGCAGAACATTCGCTTGGCGTAATTTTATCTTTATTCAATAATTTAAATCGAGCAGACGCTGAGGTTAAAGCGGGACAATGGAATCGCGAGAGCAATCGCGGTCATGAACTGGATTTAAAAACTGTCGGAATTATTGGTTACGGAAATATGGGAAAAGCTTTCGCTAAAAAACTACGAGGTTTTGATACGGAAGTTTTATGCTACGATATTTTGGATAATGTTGGGGATGAAAATGCCAAACAAGTTTCGTTAGAAGAATTACGTGAAAAAACAGACGTTTTAAGCCTTCATCTTCCTTGGACACCAGAAACAGATAAAATGGTCAACAGCGACTTTATAAATGCGTTTAAAAAGCCTTTTTGGATCATCAATACTTCTCGCGGTAAAAACATAGTGACAGCAGACTTGGTTGAAGCGATGAAAGAGAAAAAAATACTAGGTGCAGGTTTGGATGTTTTGGAGTATGAAAAACTTTCGTTCGAAACGCTCTTTCAAGATAAAAACACGCCAGAAGCCTTTCAATATCTTTTGGAAGCCAAAAATGTCTTACTGACGCCTCATATTGCAGGTTGGACTTTTGAAAGCCATGAACGTCTCGCTCAGGTAATTGTCGATAAAATTAAAGCAGTTTACAATAAAAAATAGCGTACAGGCTTTAGATTTTAATAACGAGGTTTTTCTTGTGAATTTTATTTAGTGAGATTAGTTTTATTTGTTAATTTTTAATAATATTGTTTCCGAATTTCAAAGAATGAGTCTAAATAACTTGTTTTGCCGAAGCTTGGAGCATACCGAAAATCCTAAAAAGAGTAGGGAAAAGCTAACGATTTTAAATATGATTGAATGGTATAAAATTGCCATGTTCCAGAACTATGCAAACTTTAGCGGAAGAGCTAGAAGAAGTGAATATTGGTATTTTCGCCTTGCGACAGGAATTCTCTTTTTTGCATTTGCTTTTTTAGCGATAATATTATCTACAATTTTAGGCCCAACAATAGGTCTTTCAATTGTAGGAGTTCTATTTTTTCTTTACATCCTTGCATCTATAGTTCCGTCTTTGTCGGTTACAGTTAGAAGAATGCATGATTTGGGCAAAAGTGGCTGGACAATTTTAGTTGCTTTAATTCCGTTCGCTGGACCTATTTGGATGTTAGTTTTGTTGATTACTGAAGGAGAGTTTGGAGAAAACTATTATGGTCCAGACCCAAAAAGTACAACAGAAGAAATTGATGAAATTGGAATTAATAATTAACTAAATAATATAAAAAATGGAAACAACAAAACCAGAAAGCTGGAACACACCGTCGCAACCAAGACAGGAAAATAAGAAAGTATTAGCTGGACTTATGGGTATTCTTTTTGGATCTTTAGGAATTCACAAATTTGTACTTGGTTATACTCAAGAAGGAATTATACAAATCGTAATTAGTGTAGTTACTTGCGGAATTGGTAGTATAATCGGATTTATTGAAGGAATCATTTACTTGACAAAATCAGATGAAGAGTTTTACCAAACTTACCAAGTTGGTAAAAAAGGCTGGTTTTAAGAGAGAATCGCATATAATACTAGAAATCCCATTCAATCAATTTTGAATGGGATTTTTTTATGCAGTAAATTGTCTTTTTCTATTACAATAAAAACTTTTAGAGATTATGCTTTTGCTTACCAGTTTATAATATTGCAGACTTTTTAAGAGCATTCTAGAAACAAAAAAGATGCTCTTTTAAGTCATAACAAATAAAAATATTATTTAGAAAATGGAAAACACAAATTCAGGAAAAGTAGAGAATAAAAAAGTTGTTGCAGGAATTTTAGGTATTGTATTAGGAGCTTTCGGTGCTCATAAATTTTACTTAGGTTACCAAAAAGAAGGGATTATTCAATTAATTGCTAGTGTGGTTACTTTTGGGCTTGGTGGAATGGTTGGATTTGTTGAAGGAATCATCTACTTAACAAAATCAGATGATGAGTTTTATCAAACGTATCAAGTTGGAAAAAAACCTTGGTTCTAAGATTAGAATAAAAAATCCCTTTCAGTAACGATTGGGATTTTTTGTTTTTAATGAAGTTTATGTTGACTAATCAATAAAAGCTTTAATAATGATCGAAATATATAAAAAGGTAGTTCTGCATAATTATGCGAGCTTTAATGGAAGAATACGAAGAAAAGAATACTTGGCTTTTATTTTAACGCACATTCTTCTAGTAGTCATGTTGAATAAAATAGATAATGTTGCCAAATTGACTTTTGAAGAAACGAAAATAGGAGCGTTAGGATTAATATACAATCTATTTGTTTTGATTCCTTTAATTGGAGCAACGGTAAGAAGAATGCATGATGTTGGCAAAAGCGGTTTGTATGCCTTAATTCCATTTTATAATGTCATATTGATATGCACAGGAGGTGAAGAAGGGACAAATAGGTATAGCGAAGATCCTATTGATGAAATGGAGTATTTAAGAGAATTGGGGAAAGATCTTAATTAGTTAAATAATGGATTTTGCAAATTCGCACTATTGGAATTCTTAACTATTTTAAACTTTAGAAAACATGGATATTAACGATAAATTGAAAAGGGCTTACAGAAAGTATGAAAAGAATTATTCTACTGAAATAACGTTAGAAGACAGAAGGGAGTACTATGAGCAAAGTAAAAACAAAATAATTGGTATAGTTGAAAATCATAATGTTGAAAGAGACCATATTTTGCTTTTAAATCTGCATGGTGTCTATTCGCTGTCGCTCTCAAAATGGAAAGATGATGTTCTTTTGAATAGAGGAAATGATATTGAACATTTGAAGAAGATGCAAATGGTTACTTTTTACCGATGTATGGCGCAAGAGCTTTATAAGACAAGGTATCCAAATATGATTACTGGTTATTCTTTATGGACAGTTGTTGTTGCTTTAATTCATTTTGTAATTTTTGGATGGAAACAGGAAGAAGAGATTTTGTTTGAGTTTATAAAAAGAAATTTTGGTACCAGTTTACTGAAATCAAATACGCCTGATAAGCACGTATGGTTTTTAATTAGTCTTTATTTAGAATATAGAAATAAGACAATTGAGGGAGTTAATGAAAAGAAAAGTTTTGTAAGTGCTCTTTTTAAAAAGAAAAAAACTGAAAATGTTGCAGATTATGAATTAGGTATTTATGAAGATGTTTTAAAAAAATGGAATACAAATAATCTAGAGAAAATAGAAGAATTAATAAATAAAATGATAGAGTATCATTCAGAATTAGTTTCGAAATTAGGTCAATTAGGCGAGTTTATGAATTTTCAATATGGTTTCTATCCGTATGAGATTTTGTTTTTAATGCATGTTAGAAAAAGTAAAGGATTGCCAAATCCAACTCAGTTTAATAGTTTTTTAATGAATACAGTTGAAGCAAAATTGACATTTAAAGATTTTGAACCTTATCCAGAATTTGATCCTTTAGTTTGTGTCGTTGATAATTTTTATAAAAAGAATTATTCGGATTATATTCCAAATAAGTTTGATAAATTGTTTGAATGAAAAAAAACATACAAAAAGAGAAAAAGCAAATTGCGTTCACGAGCGGGACGCTCGCGCTAGCGGTGAATTTGTTTGATAGGGAGAAATATATTAGCTAAGACAAGAGCATTCCTCATACGATAGCGCTGATTTGCAGTGGATTTAAATAATATTTAAAAGATGAACATATTAAAAAAAATATTTGGTAACTCGAATGTGAGTTCTATAGAAAAGATGAAAGAAAGTGTAGTAGAAAAAATAATTAAATCTACAGATGATACAAATAAAATTATAATTGAAATTGACAATTACATATGTGAATTGTGCCAATGGGGAGAAAAAATGGAAAATTTGTCCAATCTGCAAAAGTGTTTTTATTTCAATCAGAATTTAGAAAGAGAAATAAATAATGGTGGATTTAGTCAATATTTTTTCAATTCTTCAGGAGATTATGCTTTAGAGACTATAGAATCATTAAATCTAATAGGGGCAAATAAAACGGCAAAAATTTTAGAAAAAGCAATTGCACAATTTCCAGAAAGTAAAGTGCCAATTGATAAGGTTTTACGAGAAGAAATTCTAGAGCAAATAGAAGAAAAAGCAAATATTGTATGGGAACAACTCGATGATGAGTTTGTTAAGTATGATGATGATTTAAATAGTTTGAATTTGGAATTTGTAAAGAAAAATCTAGATTCATTCTGAGAGTACTGTAAAAATTAAAAAATCCCATTTACTAATTAAGCAAATGGGATTTCTAATTTTTATATATCAAAAGAAAAATTAATCTTCCTTCTCAGATAATTTACGTTCCAATTCAATCTGAAACTCTTCGATAACAGGTTTCATTGTGCTTTCTGGAATATCTGCAATTCTAATGTACATTAAACCATCAATTGCATTGTTGAATAATGGATCAACGTTGAAAGCTACAACTCTTGCATTTTGTTTGATGTATTTCTTAATTAAAACAGGCAAACGTAAGTTTCCTGGTTCTAATTCGTCAATGATTTTGTCAAACTTGTTCAAATCAGATTCTGCTTCGTCGAAAATGAAATCTTTATCAGCGTCTTTCAGTTTTACTTTGTACGCTTTTTTCGGGTGAATATATTGTGCAATATACGGATCGTAATAGTTAGATTTCATAAACTCAATCATCAACGATTTAGAGAAATCTGAAAACTGATTACTGATACTTACACCACCAACTAAATATTTATGTTCTGGATGGCGCAAAGTGGTATGAATAATACCTTTCCATAATAAGAACAAAGGCATTGGTTTTTGCTGATAATCTTTTACGATAAATGCACGACCCATTTCGATCGATTTATGCATCATATCGTGAAGTTCCGGCTCAAATCTGAAAAGATCTGTTAGATAAAAACCTTCAATTCCGTATTTTGGATAGATTTCAGAACCTAATCCCATACGGTATGCTCCAGCGATTTTTTTGGTTTCATCATCCCACAAAAACATATGGTGATAATATTGATCGTATTCATCTAAGTCAATAGATTCATTTGTTCCTTCACCAACTTCACGGAAAGTGATTTCACGTAAACGTCCAATTTCATGTAAAATGTTCGGAATTTCTTTTGCGCTGGCAAAGAAAACTTCATAGTTTTTGCTTTGCAAAAATCTGCTGTCGCTGTTTCTTAAAGCCTGAACTTCATCAATTAGTTTTGATTCGTTTGCAGGAGTAACAATTTTTTTAGGTGCTTTTGTGATTTTTAAGCTAGCTGTGTCAATCAGTTTAGTGTCTTTCTCAAACGGATTGGCAAGCATATAGGTTTTCTTTCTCAAGAATTCTGAATATTCTTCGAAAGATTCAATCTCATTTTGCTCAGATACAGAAATTGGTTTCCCAATACGAACTTTAATTACACGATCTTTCTGCGTTAAAAGTTCAGAAGGTAATTTTGCAGTACGTAAAGTATCATCAATTTTAGAAAGCCAGTAGAATAATTTACTGTTTTTGGCGTGAAAGTAAATCGGAACTACAGGAACTTTTGCTTTTCTGATTAATTTCAGCGCACCTTCTTCCCAAGGTTTATCAACTACCAATTTACCATCTTTATAAGTCGAAACTTCACCAGCTGGGAAAATACCCAAAGGTTTTCCGTCGCTTAAATGACGTAAAGTTTCTTTAATACCAATTACGCTCGACTTTGCATCCTTATGATTTTCAAAAGGATTAACCGGCATAATGTATTTTTTCATTGGAACAATTCTATGTAACAAGAAATTGGCAATGATTTTAAAATTTGGCTCTCTTTCAAGCATTAATTTCAAAAGCAAAATTCCGTCAATTCCTCCAAGCGGATGGTTTGAAATGGTAATATACGCACCATCTTTTGGCAAACGCTTCAAATCTTCTTCTGGGATTTCGAACTTAATTTCCATTTCGTCCAAAATTCCGTTCAAAAACGCAAGGTCTTCCAGGTGTTTATTACGGTCGTAAATTTTATTAAGGGTCGAGATCTTAAGAACCTTCATAAGAATCCAGCCAGAAAATGTACCGAAAACTCCGTACTTTTCAACATTTATTGCTTTTGCAACTTCTTTCGCGGTAACTAAACCCATGTACTACTTTTAAATTATTAGAACAGCGAACAAAGATAACAAAAAAGTCTACTTTTCATTGTTTCCAAGATAAACTTTGCACTTTTTTATTACATTTGAAATCCTTAAAAAAATCACTGATGAAAATTATTTCTTATAATGTAAACGGAATTAGAGCTGCAATAAACAAAGGTTTTATCGAGTGGCTGCAACAAGCAAATCCTGATGTTATCTGCCTTCAGGAAATAAAAGCTACACAAGATCAAATTCCAGTAGACGATATTACAGCAGCGGGTTATCCGTTTCAATATTACTATCCAGCGACTAAAAAAGGATATAGCGGAGTTGCTATTCTTTCTAAAACAAAGCCAAATAATATAGTTTACGGAACAGGAATTCATCATATGGATTTTGAAGGCAGAAATCTTCGTGCAGATTTTGACGATGTTTCTGTTATGAGTCTTTATCTTCCATCTGGAACAAATATTGAAAGATTGGATCATAAGTTTATGTTTATGGATGATTTTCAGAATTATATAAATGAATTAAAACTTACAGTGCCAAATCTAATTATCTGTGGCGATTATAATATTTGTCACGAAGCAATTGATATTCACGATCCAGTTCGTAACAAAACGGTTTCTGGATTTCTTCCTGCAGAGCGCGCTTGGTTGGATGCTTTTATGAAATCTGGATTTATAGACAGTTTCCGTCATTTCAATAAAGAACCGCATCATTATTCTTGGTGGAGTTACCGTGCAGGAGCGAGAGGAAACAACAAAGGTTGGCGTATCGATTATAATTTGGTAAGCAATGCGCTAGAAAACAGATTAAAAAGAGCTGTTATACTACCAGACGCTATGCATTCAGATCATTGTCCGATTTTAGTCGAGATTGATTAATTTTTGGTATTGTTCTTGTAAAGTAAAATGCAGTTTAAATTTCAAGTATGAATTCAGATTCTTGCTTTTGGAGTTTGGAATTTAAAATTTGGAATTTGACTAAAAGTTTTGATTTGTTAAACGCCCCATAAAAATAATTAAGTAAGATGATTAAAAAAGCCTCTATTGGATTGCTGGCAATAGCTTTATCCACAACGTCATGTGTTTCTAAGAAAATTTATAATGATTTAGAAACGAAATATTCTGATTTGAAAAAAGAGAATCGTTCTATTGCTGATGAAAATGAAAGTTTAAAGCAAGCAAAAAATCAGTTAGAACTAGATCGCGATAAACTGACTAAAGATTTGGCAAGCACAAAAGATGATTTGGCAAAACAAAAAGCTGATCTTGCTGCTGAACAAAAGAAATATAAAGTATTACAAGATTCTTATAATGCGTTAGAGAAAAACAGCAATGATGCATTGGAGAAAAACATGGCTAAAAACCGTGAATTGTTAGCGCAATTAGAAGCAAAAGCAAAAGCTCTTGCAGATGAACAAGCTCGTTTAGATAAAACGGCTAATCGTTTGAAAGAATTGGAAGATATGATCGCAGCGAAAGAAGAAGCAATGCGAAAACTAAAAGAGACTTTATCTAAAGCCTTAAACGGATTTGAAGGTAAAGGTTTAACAGTGGAACAGAAAAACGGAAAAGTTTATGTTTCTATGGAAAACAAATTACTTTTCAATTCAGGAAGCTGGGCAGTTGGAACAGAAGGTAGAAAAGCGGTTGTAGAACTTGGAAAAGTTTTAGGCGACAATCCAGATCTTTCTGTTTTAATCGAAGGACATACAGACGATGATCCGTATGCGGGTTCTGGACCAATTGCTAACAACTGGGATTTATCGACTAAAAGAGCAACTGCAATCGTAGCAATTTTAAGTGAAAACCCAAAAATCAATAAACAAAAACTAACAGCAGCGGGAAGAAGCGAGTTTTCTCCTTTGGCAAGTAACACAACGCCAGAAGGAAAAGCAAAAAACCGTAGAATTGAAATTATCTTGACACCAAGATTAGATGAGATTGCGGAGATGTTGAATAGCATTAATTAAAGTTGCTAAGGTTCTGAGATACTAAGTTTCTAAGATTTTAAAAAAGGGTTGAAGTTTTACTTCAGCCCTTTTTTGTTTAGAAAAAAAACTTAGAATCTCAGAACCTTAGTAACTTAGCATCTTTAAAAACAATCTTATTCTTTTTTTAACTTTTGTCTCCTTTCGCGTTGCACAATCACTTCGTAACTTTGAGGCTTTATAACTCAAAATAAGAAAACTTAGAATCTTAGCCACTTAGAACCTTAGAATCTCATAAAGAATGAAATACACTACATTACCTAACACCGATATAAAAGTTAGTAAAATATGCCTTGGAACAATGACTTTCGGGCAGCAGAATACAGAAGCAGAAGGGCACGAACAAATGGATTATGCTCTTGAAAGAGGAGTTAATTTCTTTGATACTGCCGAAATGTACTCGGTTCCTGCGAGTGAAGCGACTTACGGAAGCACAGAAAAAATTATTGGAACTTGGTTTAAGAAATCAGGAAATAGAGAGAAAGTGGTTTTAGCGTCAAAAATTGCGGGACCAAACCCGAATTTTGGTTATATGCGTGAGAAATTGGATTTTTCTCCAGCAAGTATTAAATACGCGGTTGAAAATAGTTTGAAAAGACTGCAAACCGATTATATCGATTTGTACCAAATGCACTGGCCAGAAAGAAAAACGAATAATTTCGGGCAGCGCGCTTTTCACGGACATGATGATGTTTGGGAAGATAACTTCAGAGAAATTCTTGAAACTTTCGACGGATTAATTAAAGAAGGTAAAATCAAACACATTGGAGTTTCTAATGAAAATGCTTGGGGAATGATGCGCCTTTTGGAAGAAAGCAAATACAACAATCTTCCAAGAATCAAAACTGTTCAAAATCCGTATTCTTTATTGAACCGCTTGTTTGAAGTGAATTCTGCCGAAGTTTCAAAATATGAAAATGTTGGTTTATTAGGATATTCGCCTTTAGCATTCGGAGTTTTGACTGGAAAATTCTTAACTGGAGAAAGTCATCCGAAAGCGAGAATTAATCTTTTTCCGCAATACAAACGTTACAATAGCGACCAATGTACCGAAGCGACTAAATTGTATCTGGAAATCGCTAAAAAACATGGTTTAACGTTAACGCAATTAGCAATGGGATTTGTGTTGCAACAGCCATTCTTGACAAGTTCTATTATTGGAGCGACAACTATGGAACAATTAAAAGAAAATATCGATACAATTGATGTGGTTCTTTCTAAACAAATTTTAGCGGAGATTGATGCAGTTCAGGCTATAATTCCTGATCCAGCGCCTTAAAAATGTACACAATCAAACCTAACAGGTTTTAAAAACCTGTTAGGTTTCAGACTGACAATACAAAAATCCCGATAATCTTGATTATCGGGATTTGTTTTTTGAATTAATAATACATAACCAAAATGATTTTCTTTTTAGAATTGTCAATCAGTTTTTCGAGAACGCCGAAGAACTTTTCGTTTACCATTGGACATCCAAGACTATTGCAAATTGGATAGGGTTGTTCATCAAATGGAATTTCAGAATATTTATGAAGTACTATATTTCGATCAAAAGCATTGCTATTGGTTTTGTCTAAACCATATAATTTATAGGCTTTTCCAAACGTTCCAACATAAGAACTGCCAATAGCATATTTGCCTAACGAACTGCAATTGGAATTTTTAATGTTACTGAATTTTAACTCGCCTGGAATTCCTGTTTCCGAACCAGAACCATGTCCGACTAAACCTTTATCTAGCAATTTGCCGTGTTTCAAATCATAAATAAAAAACCGATTTCTTCCAGATTCTATCTTCATGTCTAAAAATAGCGCAACATCTGAATTGTATTTTGAAGATTTCCCCAAGAAGCTTCTTACTTCAGTTATCTCCCTTTTTAGTTTCTTTTCATAGGAATAAATCGGTTTTATAGTTCTTGTGTCTTTTGTTTTCTCTTTTTTATTTTCACAGCTCAAACAAATCAACGGAATCGCTGCAAAGAGCAGAAAGAAGATTTTCTTTTTCATCAGGATTCTTATTTCTCAACAGTATAGCCTTTTACTTTAGCGAAAGCTAGAATAGAAGAGTTTATTGTATTTCCAAGATCATCTTGCGTTTTAGTTTTTTTAGCTTCAGTATCAATATATTGCTGACGCTTTTTTGCCAAGACAGTAATTTCTTTCTGAATTGTTTCTCTTTCTTTTTTCTTTTCGTTTACGATTACCTGAATTTCAGCAGTAGTTTTATTTTGAAGCTCTGCGGGAAGTTCTTCTTTCTGAATTTTAGAAATAGCGCCTGCATCATCTTTTACTTTATCTACTAAATCCCAACTTTCGTTTTTATAGGCTGCTTTCGATTTGCTTACTGCGCGATCGGTATAATTGGAAGCTGAAACCATTTTAGCATTCTGATCCTGCATTACTTGGTTTCTTTTTTTATCTGCACCTTTAGCGCCGTAATTGATGTACGTTTTGTTTATTTTTTCGTCACATTTAGCGATTTCATCGTCATAAGGCGTTGCAATGTATTGAACCGCTTTGTCTGAATCAATGTTGAAATATTTCCCTTTTCCGCGATCTGCGCCGTCTTTCCAAAATAAACCGATACCTTCTGTTTTGTTGCCGCAGAAAATAGTATTTACATAAATATTATTTTTTAAAGCATCGCTAATTGTTTCTTTATAACTTATTCTTCCTTGATCAAAACCTTCATTTCCTGCAATGTAAATTAGTTTCATGCTGTTGTTTTCTGCTGACCATTTTAATCCTTTGGTCGCATCCTGAATTACTGCACCGCAATATTCACTTCCGCCATTGGTTCTTAAAGCAAATAATTTTTCCGAAATCAAATCCAAATCTGTCGATAAAGGCGTGACTTGTCGAATGTAATTTGACTTTTCAGATAAACCGTCATTTCCATATTCATATAAAGAGATTTCGATATCTGGCGTTTTTCCTTCGTATTTTAAAGTAGTCAAAGTGTTTACAATATTCCACAATCTCGATTTCGCCTGATCGATTAATCCGTCCATACTATTAGAAGTGTCCAATAAAAGAGCAACTTGAATTTTGGTCGTTTCAGCCGAATCAGGTTTTTCGATTTCAGTATTTTTTATTGGTTTTGCATTAGATGAATTACACGCAGCAAAAGAAATTGACGCCGCCAAAAGTGCTGTTATAAAAAGATTTGATTTCATAATTTTAGTTTTTAATTGGATGATTACAGATCAAACTTAGAAACTAAAAAAGCACGTTTTTGGGACAAATGGTGAAACAGTCTTTTGACTTGGTGAAATAGTTGTTGGATTAACTAGATAAATTACAACGCAGATAAACTGATTTAAAAATCCGTATAAATCCACGTTTTCGTGATAACGAATCTGTTTTATCCGCGTCAAAATACTGTGTTTTTAATTATGTTTTAATTGATTGGTTTTGGAGAATTGACATTAATAGGTTTTAAATCGCCATTTGGAGTAATCAGAATAAATTCTTTGTCTGTTTTGGCAACCTGTTTCTTTTCTTTTTCTCTGTTAATGAAAATCTTTACTTCATATTGTACTTGAATAACGGGTTCTAAAACCGCAGGATTAATTATAAAGTCGAATTCTTTATTGAATACAGGCTGATAATAAAGCGTAGTCGATTTACTGGTCTGATTAACATCTGCAGATTTTTTTAAGTTTAAAGAAGAACTGTTGTACGCTTCATACGATTTGTACATTTCGACAGGTAAATTCACAACAAAACCATCGGTAATTCTTTTTTCAACGTTTGTGAATGTTTCTCCAAGAAGAAGTTCATAGTTCTTGATTTTTTCCTGAATCAGCAGTTTGGCTTTGTTCATCATTTCTTTTTTGATGGTTTCCAATGAGTTTGAGAAGTAATCAACTCGAACCAAATCGTATATCTCATGATTAGATAAAATCGAAATAAAATCATTCAGCTGATTTGGATCGGAATATTTTATGTGGATGTTTTTCTTCAACTCAAATCCCACAGGAACTTCATTGTAAGTTTTACGGCTAAAAATCTTTTTCTCTACTTCATATTCATAAACCGGAACAAAAGAAATCATATCGACGAAAATCTCAACGCCTTTTTTGAGTTTGATTTCGCTTAGCGAACGTTCAATTCTCTGGTCAATTAGTTCATTGACTTCTTTAGTTGTTTTACCCGTTTGAGTCGTACTGAAAATTGCTGTGTATGAATCTGCTTTTACATTTGCAAGTCCTTTTACACTTGCGACAATACCTTCGTGAGAAGGAAAACTAATATCAATTGTATTATTAGCAGAATATTGATTTTGATAATTGACATTTCCAGAAACTTGTCCAATAATAAATTGAGAAAAAAGGATAAAAGAGGAGTAAAGTAGTTTTTTCATAATAATGGTTTTTAAGATTATGAGGTAAAAGTATTGATCGAAAAAACGTATTTTTGAGAGAATGGGTCAACAGGCCGTTTGACTTGGTGAATGTGATAGGATAGGAATTTGAAATTAAGTTACTTTACACTTTCTAAATAACTTGTTTGTGAAACGTCATGTATTAATTGTTTTTAGTCTGCTTTTTTTAGCGTTTTTATTTCCTCACGAAATAATAGCGCAGTCACTTCCTGAAAAAAGTGAAAAAAAGAGTAAAGCCGTAATAAGTAAAACCGCTGAAGAATTATCTAAATCTTTAGATGAAAATGATGAAGCGAAAATTGCTTTTAATTATGAAAAATTGGCAAATGAATTTCTAAATAAAGGCGATAATGCAAAAGCAGAAGAATATTTTAAAAGAGCTTTAAACTCTTATACCAAATTAAAACTGACCGACGATAAAACGCGCGTTACAAGAAGTTTGGCCAAAGTTCAGGAAAATCAGAAAAATTTCGATTCAGCCATAAAAAATTACGAAGCCGCAGGTTCGCTAACAAAAGACGCATCTGAAGAGAAAATTAATCTTAACGATGCCAACAGACTCAAAAATCAATCTAATCCTGCGAGTCAGACAGATTATTTGAATTCTAATATTGAATTGCTAAAAAAAGAAAAAAAAACCGAAGAAGTTAGTAAAGCTTATATACAGAAAGCAGAGAATTCTTTGCAGTTAAAGGACAAAGCAGTAGCAATTGAAAGTTATAAAAAAGCTTTAAAATATGCGAAAGACAAACCAGAAGAAGTTAAAATCAAAAATGAAATTGCAAAAGTTTACGTAGCAGACAATCAATTTGATAAAGCGCTTGCCATTAATGAAAAACTGCTTGCTGATGCCAAAACCAATAACGATTTTACTACCGAAATAAAACAGCTGCAATCGCTGGCTTCTCTTTATTTTGAAAAGAAAGAGCCAGAAAAAGCTATTTCTTCCCTAAAAGAAGCTTACGATTTATCTTTTCAGAAAGGAAATTCATCCGAAGCCAAAAAGAGTTTGTCTTCTTTAATTCAATATTATAAAACAAAAGGCGAGGACAAGGAAAGCATGGCTTTGTACGAACAGTTTTTTAATAATTTCGAACAATTAATCAAATCCGATACGACTTTAATTGATGCTAAAACTTTTCAGGTTACAGAAGATAAAATTCGTCAGCTTGAAAAAGAAAAGGTTTTAAAAGACGAATTGATTTCGAAGAAAAACTCCTTCAATTATTTCCTTTTAGGTTCAATTGGTTTATTACTGCTTTTGTTTTTCTTCATTGTAAAAGCGTTTTATTCGATCAGAATCAAAAATAAGGAAATCGCTTTGCAGTCATTGCGTCGCGAAATGAATCCGCATTTTATTTTTAATAGTTTGAACAGCGTAAATCAGTTTATTGCCGAAAATAAAGAATTGGAAGCCAATAAATATTTGACTTCCTATTCGAATCTGATGCGGAATATGATGGAAAATTCCAATAAAGATTTTATTTCATTGGATAAAGAAGTGGAACAATTAAAGAAATATCTGGATTTAGAACATTTGCGTTTTCAGGATAAATTCGATTTTGAAATTGTGGTTGACGAGTCTCTCGATACCGAAAGGGTTTTTGTTCCGAATATGATCATGCAGCCACATTTAGAAAATGCAATTTGGCACGGATTACGTTATTTGGATAAAAAAGGGTTTTTATCACTTCGATTTGAGTTTAAAAATGGAAAAATCAATGTGATAATTGAAGATAACGGAATTGGTTTAACCAAAAGCCGAGAACTCAAAACGACCAATCAGAAAATCTACGAATCGCGCGGTTTGAACAATACCAAAGAAAGAATTGACCTTTTGAACGAATTGTACAAAAAGGATATTTCATTTACTGTTTCAGAAAAAGAAGAGCCAGAATCAGGCACAATTGTTCAAATTGTTTTTCCATTAATTGACAAAATATGATGACTTTGCAGAAGATAAAAAGTGTAATAGTCGAAGACGAATTGGCAGCGCGCGAAGTGCTTAAAAATTATTTGAGCAAATATTGTCCACAAGTTGAGGTTGTCGGCGAAGCGCAGAACATAAAAGAAGCCGTTCCGTTGTTGCATGAAATTAAACCACAGTTGGTTTTTCTAGATGTAGAAATGCCTTTCGGAAATGCTTTTGATGTTTTGGAAGCTTGTAAAGATCTTCAATTTGAGACTATTTTTGTAACTGCTTTTTCTGAATATTCGCTTCGTGCTTTAAATCAAAGTGCGGCTTATTATCTTTTAAAACCAATCAGTATCGAAGAACTGATTATTGCGGTAAACAAAGTGCATCATCAGATTTTGAATCATGAAATATTCAATCGAAATAAAATTATTGTAGAGAATTTCCACGAACAAAAACCAGAAAAACAACAAGTCATTCTTCCAACGCTTGAAGGTTTTGAAGTCGTAAAAATGGAAGATATCGTGCGTCTTCGCGGAAACGGAAATTTTACGGATTTGTATTTGAATAATGGAGCCAAGAAAATGGTCTGCCGATTTCTTAAACATTTTTCGGAGATTTTGCCTTTGCCTTTTATTCGCGTTCATAAATCACATATCATCAATCTCAATTGCGTGAAATCGTATAATAAAGGCGGAATCGTAACATTAAACGATGAAACTGAAATTGAAGTTTCGCCAACTTATAAAGAAGAGTTTTTGAAGAACTTTAAGTAGTTTTTTTGCTAAGGTTTTTTAACGCAAAGTTCTCAAAGATTTACGCAGAGTTCGCAATGTTTTTTATTGAGTTATGAATGTAAAATTCAAAAGCACACAAAGCTAAACCGTAAAAGGCCAGTCTTTGTGTGCTTTGCGTAAATCTTTGCGAACTTTGCGGTTAAGAACTTATTTACAAATCAAATTCATCATCAACAGATAAAGAATCTGTTTTGATTGCTGTAGAATCTGGAACTTTAATTTTGATTAAAGAACGTGCATTTCCTGAAATGTAAACAGGCAACAATCCAATTGTGTCTTCAGGAGTTAAAAGTCCTCTTCTGAACATTAAATTCTTTAGGAATTTTTGGTTTTTAATAGCGTAATCTTTCAAGTTACCTTCATCATTAAACTGATACATGAATTTTCTTGGTTTCGGGATAATCGTTGCCAAGTATAAACATTCGTCAACATTTAAAGCCGAAGGACTTTTTTGGAAATAGAAATGACTCGCTTCGCCAATTCCGTATACATTTGGACCCCATTCAATAATATTGAAATACACCTCAAGCATTCTTTCCTTGCTTACAATTCGGTTGTTTTCTAAAATGTAAACTAGAAGGATTTCTTCAAGCTTTCGCGAAAGCGTCTTTTCACGAGTTAAAAAGACATTCTTAATTAACTGCATGCTGATTGTGCTGGCACCGCGAGAGAATTTCTTAGTTCGAATATTTTTAAGAATCGATTGTTTGAACGCTTCGTTTATGAATCCGCGATGTGAGAAGAAAGACGGATCTTCGGTTGTTAAAACACATTTTCTCAAATATGGAGAAATTTGGTCCAAAGGAGTATAATTAGGATTTGCATTTCCAACCAAAACAGGTCTTTGCAGCACATTCTGAATAATCGCACGATACACAAATTCGCCATTTAGTTTATTTAAATCGGCTTCGCCATATTTGGTGATTTTTAAATCTTCTTTATTTAATTTACTATCAAAAACAAGAGTGTTTGGTTTGTTTTTGTTGAATTTGAAATCTAGTTTATAATCAAAATTTCCAGTTGCCTGCATTCCTTGAAAATGTGTAAATAATCCGTCAGGAAGCGAAACGATAAAATCCTGCGCTTTCATTTTCGGAATATCAACTTTCAAAGTATAAATTGTGTCTTTTTCAGTATCGTAAGAAATGTAAGGACGAACTTTAATCTTGTTCAACTGCATCGTCGAAGAACTGTCGATAGAAATAAAACTATCGCCTAATAAAAATCGGTAATCAAAACGGGCATTTTTTATCACCACATCTTTGCTCGCGATTTTTGGGTGATTGATTTTAAGATTTGCGATAGAAGTGGAACCGTCGATATGAAGTTCGCTGCCACTTTTGTCAATGTTTTGAACATTCAGACGAATAGAATCAAAACTTGCTTTTAAGTTATAACGCTGATCTAAATACGGAACGCGAATAGCGCCAGTATCTAAATTGAAAAATCGAATATCTGCTTTTTTATTTCTCGGATCAGCAAATCCTTTAATGTTCCAGCGCTGATCAAAATCTTTTGCTTGGACATGAAGATTGGTCTCGAGCTGTTTGTTGTTTAAAACGAGTTTATCTACGCCTATAGAAGTTTGTTTTCCGTTATCGTCGATTTTGAATTGAAAGTTTTTCAAATCCATGTCGGTTGGAACCAAATTCAGCACTTTTGAAATGATTCTGTATGCAAAAGCAGCATATTTGCGTTTTTCGTTCGATTCTGTTTCTTCTTTGTCTCTTTTTAAAAAGGCATCAAAATTTCGTTTTTTGCCTTTTTTAACTAATTGAATATAACCGTTATCAACTTTTAAAGTTCCAAGCTGAACATCGCCAATTAATAAATTACTTAAACTGATGCTAGTTTCTACATTTTTAATTTTGCAAAGCGTGTCAGCATTTATTGGTGCCAAAACCACATCTGTCAATTTGATGGTTGATAAACCATCAAATGAAGCCGACTCTACAGAAAAGTTACTGTTGTATTGCACGGCCATTTTATGAGTGACTTTTGCGATAGCCTGTTTTAAAAGCGAATCACGAAAATAATAAAGTCCGATGCAAAGCACTACGATTACTATTCCTAGTATTTTTAATGCTTTGTATATTTTTTGTTTTGGAAAATTCATAAAATTAATTTGCTTCGAAATTATTCAGTTTTCAAATCTAGGATAAATTTAAATTTAAAATTATCAGCTTGTAGAGTTTTTCTTTTAATTTTTAAACAATATGCCTAAAATGCTGATATTACAATGTTTGTGTTTACTTGTCGATGCTATTTTAAAAGGTTACGACCTTCTTGATTCAATTTTCTTTTGATATTTGTGGAAAACCACAACTTTATGTAGTAAATATCTTATATATTTGTCTCGTTAAACAATAAAAAAACCAGTCAAATGAAAATTTTAAAAAAAATTATGTTTTTGTCTTTTGCAATTGGTGCATTAGTCTTGTCTTCATGCAGTAGTGATAATTCGTCTGATGATACAGATGTTCCAGGCAGCCAAGAAGGATTTATGAAATTTACGTATAATGAAAAAGTATATACTTTTTCAGAACCTGCTTTAATTACTTCGGGAAGTGTAAATATAATGGGAAGTTCAGGAATTGATGACACATATAAAAAAATCTCTTTATGGACTCCTTTAAACATTACAACGGGAAGCCATCCAATAGTGTATGATTTGTCAAATCTTACAACTACTTATCAGGCAACTTTTAGTTTTATGCCAGAAATAAACAATTCTAATGCTACATCTGGAACTATAAATATAACCGCTAATGATGATAAAAAAATTGAAGGGACTTTTAGTTTTTCAGGTACTTCAAAAGGAGAAACATTTACAGTTACTGAAGGAAGTTTTAGAATTATAAAATGGTAAGAATTTAAGAAGGTTATAAAAAATCCTGCTAAAGTGTATTATTTATTATCCATGCTAGCAGGATTTTTTTATAATATATTATTCTAAAAATTATCCAAAAAGGATACTTGCAACATCTTCAATTTTTGCTACAAGCTCAATCTTAATTCCAGTATTTTTTAAAGCAATTTTGTTGTATTTTGAAACAAAGATAGTATCGAAACCTAGTTTTTCAGCTTCCTGAATGCGTTGGTCAACACGATTTACAGGACGAATTTCACCAGAAAGTCCAACTTCGCCAGCAAAACAGAATCCTTTCCCAACTGGAATATCTTCGTTTGAGGATAAAATCGCAGCCACAACCGCCAAGTCAATTGCAGGATCATCAACAGAAATACCACCAGTTACATTTAAGAAAACGTCTTTTGCGCCTAAGCGAAACCCAGCTCTTTTTTCTAAAACGGCCAAAATCATGTTTAGTCTTTTGGCGTTGTAACCTGTTGTGCTTCTTTGAGGCGTTCCGTAAACAGCTGTGCTCACTAAAGATTGTATTTCGATCATCAACGGACGCATACCTTCTAAAGTTGTGGCAATTGCAGTTCCAGATAATTCTTCATCTTTATGGGAAATCAGGATTTCAGAAGGATTGCTAACTTCTCGTAATCCGCTGCCCAACATTTCGTATATTCCAAGTTCAGATGTTGAACCAAAACGGTTTTTTAGCGAACGCAAAATTCGGTAAATATGATTTCTGTCGCCTTCAAATTGGAGAACAGTATCAACCATATGTTCTAGAATTTTTGGTCCAGCGATGTTTCCGTCTTTTGTAATATGTCCAATCAAGATTACAGGAATATTACTTTCTTTGGCAAATTTGATCAGTTCAGCTGTGGTTTCACGAATTTGCGAAATACTTCCCGCAGTCGATTCGATATAATCGGTATGTAAAGTTTGAATAGAGTCGATTATGACCACTTCAGGCTGAATGGTTTCAATTTGTTTGAAAATATTCTGCGTTTTGGTTTCAGTAAGAATATAACAGTTATCGCTGTTTGGCGTAATTCTTTCTGCGCGCATTTTTATCTGTTTCTGACTTTCTTCTCCAGAAACGTATAATGTTTTGTATGGTAATTTTAAAGAAACTTGAAGTAAAAGTGTACTTTTTCCGATGCCGGGTTCACCGCCCAAAAGCGTCAAAGATCCAGGAACAAGACCGCCGCCTAAAACACGATTCAATTCGCTGTCAGTAGTGTCCATACGAACTTCCTGAGCAGAATCAATTTCAGTGATTTTTAAAGGTCTTGGCGCTTTGCTAACTGGAGCCGATTCACTTTTCCAGGCAACTTTGTCTTGTTTTTGAATAATTTCTTCGGCAATCGTATTCCATTCTTTGCAGGCATTGCATTGCCCTTGCCATTTGGCATATTGGGTTCCGCAGTTTTGGCAAAAAAAGGAAGTTTTAACTTTTGACATTATTTGGTTTTTTTAGCAAGCGTATTCATTTCGTCAATTTTCTCATACATCATATCTTTATTCAAATCGCCAATTGGTTCCATTTGCGAAGCATTTTGATATTTTTTTGAAGCATGTTTAGGATCGCCCATTTTTTCATACATCAAGCCTAATTCATATTCTCCTAACATGGCTTTTGGATAATTTACATTTCCAATTTCAGCCATTTTACTTAATTCATCGTAGGCGTTTCTTTTTAAAATAAGATTTTCTACTACTTTAAAATCACTATATCTAACAGGAATCTGAACTCCTAAAACCTCAGACATCGCTGTATATTTTTTTTCTAAATATTCTGCATAACCCGTTTGAAGAACCGCAATCTTGTCGTTGTATTCGGCAGAATTTATTGGTCTGTATATTTCAAAAATCTGGTACAGTGCACTTGGTATAGAGTGTAATACTTCTGTATAATGCGTAGCACCTTTGAATACGTCATATTTATAATTCACTAACGGATTATTAGCAATTTTAATATTTCCGTTTAATTTTTCTATTGGTTCTTTTATTTTCTTGATATCGCCTTCTCCAGCAGAAAGATAATAGAACACTGGTTTTTTGATTTTAGCAAACTTTTCAGCAACACGCACTTCCATTTTTGGCGCAAGTTCTGGGCTTAAACAGATGTATGCATCGAAAAGCGGAATTTCTTTATACAAATAAAAATTAGCAAAACTTGCTGTTAAATCATGACCTGCAATAAGTCTGAAAGGCGATGTGCGATATTTTTTTTCGATATATGGAATTAATTCAGCTCCGATAAACTCGAAAAATTTTGCTCCTTTTTCAAAAGGAAGCCCTTCATTTTGGTCGATTGTTGTGTCGTCAAAACGTTCTCCGTCTTTATTTTGATGAATTCCAATGATAATCATTTCTGGAATGTCATCCCAATAAGTGCCATAACTTATAGCTCCAGAAAACGGGTCAAATAAATAATCGCCATCCAATAAATAAAGAACTGGATATTTTTTGTCTTTGTTTGCTTCGTAAGAAGCAGGAAGTCCGATTGTGATTCTTCGTTCTTCTCCTAGTTTTTCTGATTTAATGTTGTCGAACGTTTTTTGTGCGAACGACGAAATTGAAATTAATAAAATTAGCAGGTAAACTTTTTTCATGATTTGTGGCATTTCAGTGAATTAAAAAGTATTGAAAATAGTGTGGCAATATACTATTTTATTTGCTTCTTTGTTAAGTAGATTAAAAATTGAAGCACAGTGTTTTATCGTCTTAATCATTTTGGATTGAGACAAAAGAAGAGTGTTTTTGTGCAAAATTAGCTTTTGACAAAGTAGGGTAATTCGGTAAGAAAAAGAAAATCTTAGGTTAAAGAATTGTCATTTTCGTTAGGGAAAATAATCCAAGGTTTGAAGGTTTTAGCTTCTTCAAAATCTAGGGTTGCATAAGAAATGATAATGATGATATCATCTTTTTGTACTTTTCTTGCTGCAGGACCATTCAAAGTGATTTCGCCTGAATTTTTTTCACCTTTAATAGCGTAAGTTTCAAAACGCTCGCCATTATTAATGTTAACAATAGATACCTTTTCACCTTCAATGATGTTTGAAGCTTCTAGTAGAGTTTCATCAATAGTAATGCTGCCAATATAATTTAAATCGGCTCCCGTTACTTTAACACGATGAATTTTTGATTTTATAACTTGAATTTGCATGCTGCAAAGTTAGATTAATTTAATGAAATGGTGTCAATCAGTCTTATAGAATTAACAAATACCGCTATAAATGCTCGGTAATTTTTGTCATTCTCTTTCTGATCAATAGATAAAAGTGTGGATTCGTCAGCAATAACAAAATATTCAAGTTCAAATTCTTTGTTGTCTTTGAAAGAATTTTCTACGAATTCGACAGTTTCTTGCGGACTATGATTTTGAAAAAAGTCTTTTGCTTCAGTCAAAATTTTATAAATAATTGCAGCTTCTTTGCGTTCATCTGCAGTAAGACGTTCATTGCGTGAACTCATTGCAAGCTGATTTTCTTCTCTAAAAATAGGACAGCCCACAATATTTACTGGTAAATGTGTTTTTTCGACCAGTTTTTTAACAATTTGAAGCTGTTGGAAATCTTTTTCTCCAAAATAAGCATTAGTTGGAGTTACGATTTCGAATAGACGTTTCACGATTGTTCCGACTCCATTAAAATGTCCAGGTCTGAACTTTCCTTCCATCTGATTTTCCAATCCGTCAAAATCAAAAGTTTGAGAAACGGTATTTCCCTCATAAATATCATCGACAGAAGGAGCGTATAAAATAATTTTATCACTTAATGTACGCATTTTCTTAACATCTTCTTCTAGTGTCCTAGGATATTTTGCTAAATCTTCTGGATTATTAAATTGCGTTGGATTGACAAAAATACTAACTACTGTGTCGTTGTTTTCTTTTAGCGAACGTTGCATTAAAGCCAAATGTCCTTGGTGTAAAGCGCCCATTGTTGGTACAAATCCGATAGTTGAATTTGCGGTTTTGATAGTTTTAAGATAGGCTATCAAAGCTGCTTTACTGTAGAAAATATGCATTGAGGTATTATTAAAATTTATGCAAACATAATATATTAGTTATAAACTGCATAAATTTTTGTAATTTTGCGACGTTTTTATTACCAAAATTAAGTAAAATACTATTATGAAAGATAAGAGGATATTATATGTATCATCTGAAGTCGTGCCTTATTTGGCTGAAAATGAGGTTTCTTTAATGTCTTATGACGTTCCGAAAATGATTAATGATCAAGGCGGTCAGATAAGAATTTTCATGCCAAGATATGGAAATATCAACGAGAGAAGACACCAGTTACACGAAGTGATCAGACTTTCAGGGATGAATTTGGTAGTGAATGATTTAGATATGCCGTTGATTATTAAAGTAGCTTCAATTCCGAAAGAAAGAATTCAGGTTTACTTTATTGATAATGATGAATACTTTAAGCGTAAAGCAACCTTCGCTGATGAAGAGGGTGTTTTATATCCTGATAATGACGAAAGAGCAATTTTCTTTGCAAAAGGGGTTGTCGAAACTGTAAAAAAGTTAAACTGGGTTCCGGACATTATACATGTTCACGGATGGCTGGCGGCAATGCTACCAATTTACATGAAACATTATTACAAACATGAAGCATTGTTTTCTGAAACTAAAATTATTACTTCTGTTTACGGACAGTCGTTTGATGAAAATTTAGATTTGGAAATGATTAATAAAGTTAAATTTGATGGTGTTCCTCATGACGCTGTATCAGATTTAGAAGTTCCAAATTACGAGAATGTGTTAAAAGCTAGTATTTTACATTCGGACGGTGTTATCATTGCGTCAGAAAATGTTTCGCCAAGTTTAACAAAATTTATAGAATCTTCAGGAAAACCTTTTTTACCTTTCGCCACGAAAGATGCATTTGCTGACGCTTATACAGATTTCTATAGAACTTTTGGACTTTAAATTTTTAACTTTATTATAAAACATGTATAATACTTCTTTTGTTAAAAAAATCTTTTTAGCTGTAATTGCTGTTTTTTTATATTCTTGCGACAAAGATTTTAATGCGCTTGGTGATGGTTTAGTTGGTGATGATCATTTTGGGCTTGAACCTGAAAAATATGATGTTGTGGCTTTTAACCAAGAAGTAACTCCTATCCAGTCAAATAATTTAGGTACAAATGCGTTGGGTATTTATGATGACCCAGTTTTTGGAACTACAACTGCAAACTTTGTAACTCAAATAGGACTTGAAACTTATGCACCAACTATTGGGGAATCTCCAGTAATTGAAAGTGTTACTCTTAGTATTCCTTATTTTAATACGTTAAAAACGACTAATGATGACGGAAGCCATACTTACGAATTAGATTCTATTTATGGAGATAAAAACGGAAAATTAAAATTAAGTATTTATGAGTCTGGTATGCAGATGAGAAACAGTTATTTTAATAATGGTTCTCAATTGCCACAGTATTATTATACAGATCAAGACGCTGATTTTTCTGGAAAAAAATCAGGTGATAGACTAAATGATAGCACTAATAAGCTAGAAAATGATGAATTCTTCTTTAGTTCACAGGAAATTTCAGTAACAACAATTGATCCTGATACTAAGAAAGAAACGGTTGATAGAAGTGTTCCAGCAATGAATTTAACCCTTAATAAGAAATTCTTTGAGGATAAAATATTAAAAGCAGCCGCTTCAAAACTTTCTACAGAAGATATTTTTCAGGAATATTTTAGAGGGTTGTATTTTAATGTTGAAAGATCTGGAAGCAGTCCTGCTAATATGGCATTAATTGATTTTTCTGGAGGTAAAATTATTATCAAATATAAAGCTAAAACAGCTATTACGACAGATGCTGATAGCACTACTGAGGATAAAACAATTACTTTGTTGCTAAAGAGCGGCTATAGTACGGGTGTAGCAAGTACAGCAAGTTTTCTTCAAACGGTTCGAAAACCTGATTACGAAAGTGCTATAACAACAAATGTAAATAAAACAGAAGGAGACGAAAGACTTTACTTAAAAGGAGGTCAGGGATCTTTGTCTGTTATTCGTCTTACAGATTTTGCTTCTCAATTGGAAACAATTAGAGCTAGCAATTGGAAAGTAAATGAAGCAAATTTAGTTTTTACTATTGATGCTGATAAAATGACTGGATTAGTAGAGCCTAATAGGGTTTATCTTTATGATTTGACAAATAATACTCCTTTAATAGATTATTATTCTGATGGAACGTCTAATACTGTTCAGCCAGGACTTTCGAAATATGTTTTCGGGGGTATAATTAATCTGGATTCTAATAAACGAGGAACAACGTATAAAATTAGAATAACAGATCATGTTCGTAATCTTATTAAAGATGCGACAGCAAAAAATGTTGATTTAGGATTAGTTGTTTCTCAAAGCATTAACGTAAGTGCTTCAAATGTATTGAAACTTAAAAACGAAACTATTTCACAAGCACCGAAAGCATCGGTGATGAGTCCTCTAGGCACAATCTTATATGGTTCAAAAGCATCTGTTGCAGAAGATAAAAGAGTGCGACTTGAGGTTTACTACACGAAACCAAATTAATAAATATATATGTGTGGAATTGTTGGATATATCGGTCATAGAGAGGCCTATCCCATTGTTATTAAGGGATTAAAGCGACTCGAGTACAGAGGATATGATAGTGCCGGCGTTATGTTATATGACGAAGAGGCGGGTATCAAACTTTGTAAAACAAAAGGCAAAGTTTCTGATCTAGAAGCTAAAGCGAGTGAAGGTTTTACAACAAATGGAAGTATCGGAATTGGGCACACACGTTGGGCAACACACGGAGTTCCAAATGATGTGAATTCGCATCCTCATCTTTCAAATTCAGGAGATTTAGTTATCATCCATAACGGAATTATTGAAAATTATGCGCCTCTAAAAGAGGAGCTGATCAAAAGAGGTTACTCTTTTAAATCGGATACAGATACTGAGGTTTTAGTTAATTTAATAGAAGAAGTTCAGAAGAAAGAAAATATTAAATTAGGAAAAGCAGTTCAAATTGCATTAAACCAAGTAGTTGGAGCTTATGCTATTGCTGTTTTTGATAAAAAAAATCCAAACGAACTTGTTGCGGCTAGATTAGGAAGTCCGTTGGCAATTGGAGTTGGAGAAGGCGAGTATTTTGTTGCATCTGATGCATCACCATTTATTGAATATACTTCTAATGCAGTTTATTTAGAAGATGGTGAAATGGCTAATATCAGATTACATAAGCCAATTAAAATTAGAAAAATCCACGATGATTCTTTAGTTGATCCTTACATTCAAGAACTTCAAATGAATTTGGAACAGATTGAAAAAGGAGGTTACGATCACTTCATGCTTAAAGAAATTTACGAGCAGCCAAGTGTAATTAAAGATACATACAGAGGAAGACTTCATGCAAATGAAGGAATTGTTCAGATGGCTGGTGTCGAAGACAATCTGGAGAAATTCTTAAATGCAAAACGTATTCTAATTGTGGCTTGCGGAACTTCTTGGCACGCAGGTCTTGTGGCAGAATATATTTTTGAAGAGTTTACGCGTATTCCTGTTGAAGTAGAATATGCTTCTGAATTCAGATACAGAAACCCAATTATCAATAAAGATGACGTAGTAATCGCGATTTCACAATCTGGTGAAACTGCAGATACTATGGCGGCTATTAAATTGGCAAAAGAAAACGGAGCGTTTGTATTTGGAGTTTGTAACGTAGTTGGATCTTCTATTTCTAGAGAAAGTCATGCAGGTGCTTATACGCACGCAGGGCCAGAAATTGGAGTAGCTTCTACAAAAGCTTTTACTACTCAAATCACTGTTTTAACAATGATTGCTTTAAGATTAGGAAAAGCTAAAGGAACTTTATCAAATACAGATTTCCATACTTACCTTCAAGAATTAGAAATCATTCCTGAGAAAGTATCTGAGGCATTAGAAACGAATGATAAAGCAAAAGAAATTGCTGCTGCTTTTAAAGACTCTCCAAACTGTCTTTATTTAGGTAGAGGATATAATTTCCCAGTTGCTTTAGAAGGAGCTTTAAAATTAAAAGAGATCTCTTATATACACGCAGAAGGATATCCGGCTGCCGAAATGAAACACGGCCCAATTGCTTTAATTGACGAATTTATGCCAGTTATTGTTATTGCTCCTAAACAAGGGCACTATGACAAGATTGTAAGTAACATTCAAGAAATTAAATCTAGAAGCGGAAAAATCATTGCTGTTGTTACAAAAGGAGATACTCAAGTACGCGAATTGGCAGATTACGTAATCGAAATTCCAGAGACTTCAGATGCATTATCGCCATTGGTTACTACTATTCCGTTGCAATTACTTTCTTATTACATTGCTGTAATGAGAGGTTGTAATGTTGACCAGCCTCGTAACTTAGCGAAGTCGGTTACTGTAGAATAAATTTATTTATCCAAATATAATAGTTTTAAAAAGCGAGATTTAAGTCTCGCTTTTTTTTATGTCTTATGATTTATGTTAATTATAAAATTTATAAAAACGACCAAATAAAGTTAAACTAAACTCTAAGTAACTTTAAAAGTTTAAAAATGTTAAAAAAGCGAGATTTAGGTCTCGCTTTTTTTTATTATCAGAAATTTTTTTCTGGATATGTATTTTTATGAAATTTTCAAAAATTTGATAAAAAAAATATATGTATGCATAGTATATTGATTTTTCTTTTGTATTTCTTTGTTTTTATTTTAATAAATTCAATTAGTAAATAGTTAAAATATTGTACAAATTGATGAAAAATATCAATTTTATTTAACGTTTTTTTATGCATATTAAAATATTTATGTATTTTGGCTACATATACTAACGAAAAAACTACCCAAATGAGAGTCTACTTGCTAATTATGTTGTTATTCAGCGGAATATCTTTTGCGCAGAATACAATTACAGGTTCGGTTACAGATGGTACCAAACAATCTATTCCAGGAGCTAATGTTGTTGTTGTTGGAGAAAATAGTGGTACTTCCACTGATTTTGATGGTTCATTTAAATTGACGACCAATTCTAAACTGCCTTTTTCAATAAAAGTTTCGGCGGTAGGATTTGTGTCTAAAACAATTAGTGTGACATCAACAAATCAGAAGTTAAGTGTTATTTTAACAGATGAAGAAAACAAATTAGATGAAATTGTAGTTTCTGCATCTAGAACACCAGAGAGAGTTCTGGAATCTCCAGTAACAATTGAAAGAATGGGGGTTCAGGAAATCAAAAAAACAGCTTCACCTTCTTTTTATGATGGTTTAGAAAATATGAAAGAGGTGCAGATGAACACTAGTAGTATGTCATTCAAGTCAATCAACACTAGAGGATTTGCAACTGTTGCGAATACTCGTTTCATGCAGTTGGTAGACGGAATGGATAACTCGTCTCCTTTATTGAACTTTGTTTTAGGAAATATGATTGGGGTTTCGGAAGTTGATGTTCAAAGCGTGGAATTACTTCCAGGAGCATCATCTGCTTTATATGGAGCAAATGCTTTCAATGGAATTTTATTCATGACAAGTAAAAGTCCGTTTACAAATCCAGGTATTTCAACTTATTTTAAATATGGAGCAACTTCGCAAGAGGCGGCAGGCACAAATGGGTATTATGATTTTGGTATTCGATTGGCTCATGCTTTCAATAAATACTTTGCTGCAAAAGCCAACTTTACCTATATGCAGGCTACAGATTGGTACGCAACAAATTATAACGATAAAACAAGAGGCGGTCTCGATAGAACAGATCCTAGTTATGATGGTATAAACGTATATGGTGATGAGGCTTCTACAAACATTAAAGGTGTTGGTTTAAAGCTAGAGGCAATGGGGTTGATTCCAGCTGGTGCATCTAATCTTTTGCCAAATTCAACTGTTAGTAGAACGGGGTATAATGAGATTGATTTAACAGATAATAAAGCTGCGAATAAGAAGGTAGATTTCTCTTTGCATGGAAGGCCTTTTGGAGATGAAAGATTGGAAATTATCTGGCAAAGTAAATTTGGTACAGGTAATGCAGTTTATCAAGGTGCAAACAGGTATTATTTAAATGACTTTTTTATGCAGCAGCATAAATTGGAATTTAAAGGAAAAAACTTTTTCTTAAGAGGATATATGACTGCAGAAGATGGAGGACATTCTTACGATATGGTTTTTACAGGTATTAACGTAAACAGAAAATGGAAAGACGATAATACTTGGTTTGGTCAATATGCTGGAGCTTATATTCAAGGAACTTTAGCAGGTATGACACCGCAACAGGCTCACGCAGCAGCTAGAGCTACAGCAGATACTGGCCGTTTCTTGCCAGGAACGCCTGAGTTTAAAAATGCGTTTAATCAAGTTATAAGTGATCCAGATGTTCTTAGCGGATCAAGATTGGTTGATAATTCTAAAATGTATCATTCAGATGCAAATTATAATTTTAGAGATATTATAAAATTTGCCGAAATTCAAGTTGGAGGTTCTTTCAGAGCATACGAACTTAACTCGCACGGAAGAATTTATACAGATGCAAATAGCCCAATTAATTATAATGAGTATGGAGCGTATGCGCAATTGATGAAAAAATTTATGGACGACAGATTGAAGTTTACAGGATCTCTTCGTTATGATAAATCTAAAAACTTTGATGGTAATTATTCTCCTCGTTTGTCTCTTGTTTATTCAGCTGGAGAAAAAAGAAATCACAATTTCAGGGGGTCTTTCCAAACAGGTTTTAGAAATCCAACAACTCAAGATCAATATATAGGTTTTAATATCGGAAATGCAGTACTGCTTGGTTCTGCTCCAGATAACTTGGTTAGATTCAATGAAACTTTTACTCTTAGCGCAGAAGGGCAGGCATATGCAGGAAGTCCAACAAAAGTTATGAATGGTAACGATGCTTATGGGAATTCTTATATAGCAAGTTCGGTAACTGCATTTTCAGCAATGGCGGGAACAGACCCAGTTGCAGCTGCAGCGTTGTTGAAAAAATCTAGAGCTAATTATGTAAAACCTGAAGAAGTAAAAGCTTTTGAATTGGGTTATCGTTCTATTTTTGAAGGTACATCAATAGATATTAATGGGTACTATAATATTTACAACGACTTTATTGGTAATTTAAATGTAGTTTCTCCTTTCTATGGAACTGCTCAGGATAATCCGAATATTGCGGCAGGTGTTCCTGATCCAGGTGTTCAGTCAATTAGAGCGCTTCAAAACGGAGAATATAGAGCGTATCAATTGTATACAAATTCAGATGTGGAAATACATTCATTAGGATTTGGAGTTGGGCTTTCTAGAAAAATAATTGCCGACTTCGAATTAGGGGTGAATTACAACTATGCTCAATTTGATTTTGATCAAGCAAAAGATCCAAGTTTTGAGCCTGGATTTAATACGCCAAAACATAGAATTAAAATGTCGGTTGGAAATGATAAGCTGTTTAAAAATTTCGGATTTAATGTTAGCGGAAGATGGAACAGTGAATATCTATGGCAGGCTGGTTTTGCTGATGGTATAATTAAATCTGCTACGGTAATTGATGCTCAGATAAACTATGGAATTCCAAAGTTAAAATCTGTTGTAAAATTAGGAGCGGCTAATATTGGCGGTAAAGAATACTACCAAGTTATTGGAGCTGGATTAATCGGACAGCAATATTTTGCTTCTTGGACTATTAACCCATAATTATTAATTCTAAGTCAAATTCATTATTGATGTTTCTTAATGTAAAATTTGGAAACAGGTAATTATAAAAATATTAAGTTATGATAAAAAATTTCAAATGGCTTTTATTGGTTTCGTTAACCTTTATGGCTTGTAATAGTGATGACGATGTAGCTCCTGTTGTGGAGTCGTCTGATGGTAAACCTTTGACTGCGGGTAGTGCTGATTTTTCAAAGTATGTTGCTTTAGGTGATTCTTTTGCTGCAGGTTTTAGTGATAATGCTCTTTTTATAAAAGGACAAGAGGGAGCGTATCCAAATATTTTGGCGCAGCAGTTTGCTTTAGTAGGTGGAGGCGAATTTAAAATGCCTTTTGCAAATGATAATATTGGAGGATTATTGTTGGGCGGAAATGTAGTTGCTGGTCCACGTTTGTATTTTAATACCAAAATAACGCCAGAACATCCTGCTTCAACTGTTGATCCTGTAAGTGGCGTGCCAACAACTGAAGTTACAGCACATTTATCGGGAACATTTAATAACTTAGGAGTTCCTGGAGCTAAAAGTTTTCATTTGTTAGCTCCTGGTTATGGCGATGTTGCTGGAGTTGCTTTAGGAAAGGCAAATCCATATTTTGCTCGTTTTGCATCGAGTGCAACAACAACAGTTTTGGCAGATGCTTTAAGTCAAAATCCTACTTTCTTCTCACTTTGGATTGGAGGAAACGATGAATTGGGTTATGCAACAGCTGGAGGAGATCCTGCTGTGAATCCTTTAACGCCTCCTGCAACTTTTGAAGCGGCATATAAAGGCTTGGTTGCTCAGCTTGTGGCTGGCGGAAGAAAAGGAGTTATTGCTAATCTTCCTAATATAACAACTCTTCCACATTTTCATGTAATTGCTTACAATCAGCTTACTCAAGCAAATTTAACGGTTGAAGGAGTTAATATGGTTGCGGCTTTAAATGCTCAATTATATGGTCCTTTGCATAATGCGTTAGCCTATTTAGGGCAAGGAGATAGAATTAAGCTTTTGTCTACAACAGAAAATAATCCGTTATTAATTGTTGACGAAAATTTACCAGATCTTTCTGCAAATCTAAAAGCGGTATTAATGGGCGGTGGATTAGATGCTACAACTGCTACAGTAATGGGGCAGATTTTTGGAAAAGCAAGACAAGCGGTATCTACAGATTTAATTTGTTTAGGTGCTTCTTCTAGAATAGGTAAAGCTCCGAGCGTACCAGCAGACGGAATTGCTTCTCCTTCTCCTTCTTTGTCACAATTAGGAATTACTTTTCCTTTGCCAGACAGATATGTTTTATTGCCTTCTGAAGTAGATGAGATAGAAGCGGCTACAATAGCTTACAATTTAGTAATTGAGGCAGCGGCAGAAGCAAATGGTTTGGCTTTTGTTGATGCTAAAACACTTATGGATCAATTAAATTCGTCAAACGGAATTACGGCAAACAATTTTACATTAAAATCAACATTTGTTACTGGAGGTATGTTTTCTTTAGATGGAGTTCATCCTTCTCCAAGGGGGTATGCTTTTATTGCTAATAAATTTATAGAAGCAATTAATGCGAAATATGGTTCGAACTTAAAAGGAGTTAATATTGGTAATTATCCGGTTTTATTTCCTGCTACATTATAATTAAAGCTATTTTTTTAACTTTAAAAACCGCTCATTTTTAAGATGCAGCGGTTTTTTTCTTTTAGTAAAAAAAATGCCGTTTTTGTTATTTTTTAGGCAAGTTTTATGAATCAAACAAAATCATGGTATTTTTTATGAAAAAAAAATTGATTTTATATTTTAAAAAATTATCTTTGCGCTCTGAAAAAAGAGGTATTTTCGATAAACCTAAATAGCTATTTAATAAATACATAAGTAATGTCAAAAGTAATAGGAAAAGTTGCTCAAAT